>Ga0116229_10000057_pt1 | contig 94689 bp, 71 predicted proteins | sample S1TSphgellanicum_3_FD_87313 | JGI IMG/M metagenome (GOLD analysis project Ga0116229, IMG submission 87313) | Host-associated microbial communities from peat moss isolated from Minnesota, USA - S1T2_Fc - Sphagnum magellanicum MG | ecosystem: Host-associated > Plants > Peat moss > Unclassified...
CCCCCCCCACCCCCCCCCCCCCCCCCGGGGCAGGCGGTGAAGCTTTGCAGTCTTTACCACAGTTAAAATGGTAACAACGTGCGGTTTCTAATCGCAAGGTAAAACCGTTTTCACCCCTAAAAGAGAACAGAATGGCGGGGGTAACACATAAAATCCGGGTTATGGAATTTTGGAATAACACAATTTTTGTTACCTTTCAAAATAGAGTAATTAAAAAATATATTATGTCTATTTTTCACACTTATGCTTATCTAAATGAAATATCTTATTTAAATGTGTTTTATGAAATCAAATGAATGAAATACTTCATATGGAATTAAAATGATACAATAGATTTATATTCAATATGTGAGGAAATATTTCATCAAGTTTGGCAATCAAAATGATTTTTAGAATATATTTTCATTTTGCAATATATTGTTATGAGTATCATATTCTCAAAAATATATTTTTTAATTATTTAATGTCAATTAAAATTCTGATTTCTTTTGAAAATTTTATTTTTAAAGTTTTGAACTATGTTATTATAAGTATAATTAATGAAAAAGCTTTTAAATATGGGCTTGATGAAAGTTTCAATATACACAATTTTGAAAGGAAATAATTTGGCAACATTATTTTGTTCATAGGAATGTGCTTTCATCATCCACCACTCATGAAAGGTTTTCCCATAGTGAGATAATATGAGAGCAATGTATCAAACAAGACATGCCCGATGGGTTAGAAAATCTTATATAGTGACATGAGAAGATCAACAAACAATAAACACATCCTGCCCACTGGAGTAGTAGTAATTGAATAATATCAATTGTTGCACAATTTATCCATTAGCATATTAGTAAAATTTCAAAGTTCCCTATTTTTTTTGGATTTGGCAAAAAATGGGTGGATCATGGATGTGCATGAAATGTCTCACAACATTACCTTCTTGTTAAATTCCCAAATTTTAATTCAATAAGCAAGGAAATTAATTCTAGGAGCGAAGTTTATCATCCCCCCAGCTTTGCACCCTATAAGTGCAATACCTAAGATCATACACATTATAGAATATTTCTATAGTGAGGCTGACTGCAAAATGAGCTTGAATAAATTAGTGTTGTAGCTCACTCGTATAAGGACAAAGATGATGGTAACATGAGAGCTCCTAGATAGGGCGGACGAGCGTAGGGGCAATGTTTCATCTTATCAAGTTAATAGATTTTGTTTGGGTATTTTCTCAAAATGGAATAGAAAGGTGGCTTTTTAATTTTAATTTAATTTTTTTTGGGGAGCTGTTTGAAAAATTTCAACATCGGAAAGTCATGAATGATGGAAGTGACAAGCAGATTTTCAATACTTTTTGAACCAATTTATATCCCACTTTTTCTTTGATTGAATTTGAACTTAATTCAGTCACATTGGGATTTAACTCAATTCCAATTAAATTTCAATAGAGTTTTGCGTTCAATTCAATTAAATCTGAGCTCAATTGAATTTGAATCGAATTCAAGTTATGTGCAATGTCATTGAATATTTTCATTCGAATGGAACTCAATTTCCAACTTTTTTTTTTTTTTCTTCATCATTTTGTCTGTCACTAGTAATGCACAATAGCACAGAGCCCTAAATAAATATCCATCATCATATAATGCCTGCAGCTCTAGGCCTAGAGGGTTTGGAGACTTGAAGATCTCAAGAAGAGAAGGAATTGCCAAGGGCATAGGCTATTATAATACTTACAGGCCCTAGCTAGGTAGTATTCTGTTTTCTAATTTCTCTCCAGCAAGTTTTGTAAGTTGAGATTACTTATGTTCATCTTCTTGCTGCAGGCTCTGGCTGAAATAATTAGTGTCATTGTTTAAGAAGAGTTGAGAATAAATGTCTGCTGCTGCAGCTTCTTGAGAGTCAAATCTTATGTATAATAAGATCATATGTGTACACATTGGTTTAGGGTCTCTTGACAAAATATGATTTTCTTGACTAAACATCCAAGGACTAATCTTGATATGATCAGGACATGGCTATTGTGAACCAAGATCCAGGCCGCCTGCTAGTTTCTCCTCTTTTCCAGCCTAGAGGCAAGAATGTAAATCTCATATTTCACTCACCCATCAATGAATCTATAATGAAATTGAACATTCTGAATGAACACACACAAACACACACACACACAAACAAGGCTAGAAGTAGATCCAGAAAATTCATGATTAAATGCAGCTGGGGAATAAAATAATCTTTTATGATTTGCTTAAGCTCATCTCATAACAGTTATGCCATGATGTGAAGACACCAGAACTCAGTTGCAGCTAGAAATCACACTAGTGTACCTAATATCCAAATGGAAGAAAACCCAACAACTAGCAAAAAAATAAATTATATGATTTAGTACTCAACGAAACACAAAATAATATAACCGGCCCAACAGCTAGGCAGTAATAAGTAACGAAATATTTTAAAGCAGCTAAGTTAGATATATATGATGATTAGCAGCAAATGCTAATGATCAAAAGCTACTAATTTATCTATGAACTTGTTATAATAGAGTATAATATGAAAGCTAATTATGATGGCTTCTTTGTAAGCAACCCCCTTCCAGTAGCAAGCTAGGAGCTGTAGAATTTAGAACAAATCGCTTATGAGTTCCATTCCAAAAATCAGTCACAAATTTGCAGCAAACCAAATTAAAAACTTGGCAGCTGCAATATTTGTCATCAAGGAAATCATGTTGTTGTTGTGGAGCTTCCTGCTGTACTCATGGGTTCAGGTTCTTGTACGAGTGGGTTCTCCTGAGGTAGTGCCATCTGAGGGCGTGAGAGCCCTAGGGTGTTCCCAAACCTCAGGAGAATCCATGGACAGTACAGGAACCTGGCCGCCCGTAAACAACTGTCTTTTTTATGGGAATGCGGGAACATTTGAGGATCTTCCCCCTTGGCATAAGGCCCGAGGGTTCTTCCGCTGGGGGAGATCCCTTAATGTACACAGAGAAATAAAAAGACAGTCGTTTACAGTCATCCTCCACTAGATCTTCACCTAGGGATTGTGTAGCCTGCATTCGAAACAGCCAAGCGATTACACAGTAATATTGGAACTCACATGCACCTCAAAAAATATAATAGTTCTGCACAAGTTATAGTAGTCTACAAAAGATATTGCAGTACATGAGATGTGATAATCGCTGCAGCCAAAGAATTTTTTATCTCTCAGCTAGTAATTAGGTCTGTCCTTGCAAGAAGTAGCAGTGATGGAACACATGAATCTGCCAGAAAACAAACACGAGAGAAAAATTGTAGAAGAGCCGGATCTTTTCGAGCTGCAAGAACTAGTACCTCCACACTTGAAGCCGGCGAGATCATAACGTCCACACTTGTTGGGGAGTGTTAAGGCGTTCCGCACCATCTGAGGCGGATAGCTACCGGACAACAACGCATTGCACAAGCAGTTCTTGTCCACGACTCTCACCACGCTGCAACAGCTGCGGCTGGGAAAAGGAGGCCGCGTTCCTTGTACAGCACTATAGCATGGCCAAAGCCCATTCAAATTGCACTGAGGTCGAGCTGCTGCTGCTACTACTGCTGCACTAGTTTCCTCCACTGCAGCTACAGCCAGCAGCAGCAGCAGCAACAAACAATATATACCCACAACACCATTAAAGTTCCCCGTCTTGTTGGTGAAGTACGCCATCTTTAAGAAAAATAAGCAACTTCAAATTTCCCGTCCTCTACAACAACAACAGATCCAAGACTACAAAATCACAAGAGTATTGAATACAAGTGGAACTAGGTACTACTCTTCTGCTGCAGCAAAACTGGTACTGGGAGACTCTTGATGGGATTGAGCTGAAGGCACAGCTAGCTGCTTGTGAAGAGGATGCAGCAGGAGCTTGTTATATAGGGGAAATGTGGATCAAGAGCTTGCAGGCTAGTAGTAGTACCTAGTGGAGCTGCCATGAAGGTACAAGGAAGGAAGAAGCTGCTGCTGCTGCTGCTGCTGCAGACTAGAGTCTAGCTAGATTTGCATTAATGAGAGAAGTTTGAAAGAGGGTAGGCTAGTTAGTTGGAAGTGGGAATTGCACATGACTTCTTCTTCTTCTTCTTCTTCTTCTCCCCCCCTATAAATCTGGGCTGCACTGTTAAATCTTCTTAAGTATCTGCTCTTCATAATCTACAAGTTGCTAGCCTACCATCTATGGGGTTTACCTCCCTTTTCTTTAGATGATATGCTTCAAGCCGAACTGGTGGAGGTTTCTGTACTTAGTGGTTCCCTTCCCTCCTCTTTTGTGGCCAGCCTCTTTTGAGCTTGTTTGCTTGCCTGGTGTTTTGGTCCTTGCCCAACTTGTTTCTTTTTTTCTCCCTTTCTTTCTTGGGTGCTTTCTTTTTTATTCAGTTTGGCAGGGTTTCATGGCACTTCTCTTCACAACTCATATCTGCAAATTCATTTTGTTTATGACCATTATGTTGGATGATGGCCACCTTGAACCAGCACCCATGTTGGTGATTTCACTTCTTTTTTATTTACTTATTTATTTATTTATTTAGTGAGCCCTTTTAGTGGGCATATTCAAAATTGTTAGATTTGAATTCAGTGCATTCTTTTTTTTGGGGCAGTTAATTTTATATTTTATATTTTCTGTAAATGAAAAGAGAAAGATTTTTTGGGTGATTTCTAAAGGTTTTTTCACCATTTTTTTGAAATGAAAATAATTAAATTAGCTACTTCTAGATCTAGGTATTCCTAGGTTGCCACTTGTAGTAGCACTTTAGGTGAAAATTCTATTGCCCACCTATGCCCACCTACGACAGTGACCATTTAATGCTAATTAATGTTGAAGATCCTTGATAATGCACCTACTTGAGGAATTTGAAAAACAATAGCTTTGATTTAGGGCCATTTTAGACAAGGGTACACGGACCAAAAGCCCAAGGACCAATTTGAACAAAATTGAATCTTGAATTGGACCATTCTTACCATTAAAAAGGAACACTTCTTTTTATGATACAATGATTGTGTTTTGGTTGTGTCTAAAGGCTTGAGGTCCAATTTGAAGGTTCTATAAAAAAAAGAGTGATTGACATGTGAGAGGATTAGATTAACTTTTGGTTTTTTTTTTCCCCATTATTTTCTCTATTTTTTTTATTTTTATTTTTTAAAACTCTTACTACACACAATGGATTTTTTCTCTAAGTTTTTCACCTTTTTCATTTTTCACCATAGCTGCCTTTTCCTTGGTGATCCCTTGTTTGGAATGAAAATTGATTTAGAGATTTTTTGTGAATTCAAATCCCCTTCCACTTGTGAAAATCAACTTTTCACTTTCTGCCCCACCTTTCAATTCAACTTCATTTTGTGCACTTGGAAAAGCTGAAAATGCATTCCTAGCAATCACCTTGTGAGAATTCAGGAAACTAGCCATGTCAACTATAGAATTGGTAAAAAATGGGTGAGCTGGTATGCTCTCTACAATGTCTTCAATCCATAACATGTTTTCAAAATTTGAGCAGCAAAGGCAAAAAAAAATAATGGAAAGGAACAAAAAAGAAAGAAATTGGCAACCTTGGACTTTAGTTTACACTTTGGTTTTCCAAACCATGAGTTTTCCTTTAAACATTTTTTTTTTTATTCAAACCAATTGGGTTTCCTTCCAAAATGGTGCCATGTAAGCTAAATCACCATTTGATTTGTCTTGGTCCTAGACCTTTGTTTAAAGGCCTTGGGACCAATTTAAAGTTTTTAACCAATAGGAATGTTCGATTTCATTGGACCTTGCTCCTTAGACCTTTGACTAAAGTGGCTTTTAAAAGACCTTAATTTGGTCTAAGTAGGGGATATTTGTAATATTTAAAAATGATTTAAGTGGATTTTGGTTTTTTTAATCATGGTACCGACATGAGTGTTGGTGTAGACCATAAATGTATTTAGTATTTTATTGTTAGGGTTTAAGGTGTGAATAAAGCAAGTTGTATTAGTTTTTAAGTGTTAGAAACCATTGTTTGTTTCAATGTTTTTTATCATTCAATTGAATGATTATTGATTTGTGGAGGAGAAATGGAGATGGAATTGGTTGATGGAGGTGAAAAACTTTGGGATTTTGCTTTCAAGTTTGTGTTTGTTTTCTTTTTGTGTGTGGTTGCAGTCAACATTAGTGATGGAACAAAGTCTTTGGAATATAAGGATAAAAGGGCTATTGTGTTAAAGGTGTTGAAGATTCTTATGTGCATCATTTCAATTCACACAATTCACATTTGCATTTTTTGCATTGAATTATTGTTTTGTTGCATGTTGTTCACATTCACCAAGGAGGTCTTACGAAAACAAAAATAAATTTTCAAAAATTTATTCTTCTTGTGTGTCAACCTTTGGTATTAGCAACACATTTTCCTTTGCTTTCAGCTTACAAATTTCACGTAAATTGGTGTGTTGATGATTCATTCCCCCTTGAAACATTTCGATTGTGTTCAAATGTTTTTGTTGAATTGGTGAGGTAAGTGATACTTGTCACACTTTTCCATGGTCATCTTTTGAAATGAAATGTGGTTTTTAGTTGTTTTGTAGTAGTTGATTTTTTTTTGTAATCAAAATTGAATTTGTTTGATTTATCTTTGCACATTCTTTTGTTTATAGTGATTTGAACATGAACGAGTGCTTGTAATTTTTCTATGATCTTGTTCCATCATTAAACTTTTGGCACCATGTACATTTTGGATTTGGTAATTTTTTTTGCACAACATGTTTGCAATTCTTACATCGGATGGGTTCCAACAACTCATGTTGTTCCCAATTTTTATGCCGTTGTCAAGTTGCTTGACTTGCACCTTTGGACATTAATCTTTGCCTTACACCTTTGCATGTGGCCACCAAGTTCCCTATAGATATTAAATTGTTCATCGCAAATCAATTACAATGTGTATTGTGCATGTTGTGTAATGCTAAAATGATGTTCATGTGCAAATGTCATGTGTGATGTGTAGTGTAGGACAATGAACATGTGTTGTAGTGGTGCAAGGTTTACAATAGAAAATTTCTTGTTGTTTGTGGTGATGGTGAACAAGGTCTTTCTTAAAAGGGAAGTAGATTGTAGCTCAACAATTTATTCACCTTGTTTTCAATGTGATAACTTATTAACAATGATATTGTTAATTGATGATAGTTATGGTCATGGGGCAATAGGTATTGTCACAACACAATTGTTACCATCCTAATGTAGAATAATTCAAAAGTAATTCTAAATTAGAATAAAAGGTTAACTTGTTAGTGGGGTAGATTTCCTAACCTAGCTAACTTAGTGGGCATCTTACTAATTTATTAGTTATTGACGGTAGGTTTTCACTTACCATCTCCTATTTATTAAGGGGATGAGGATAATTAGGTAGTTAGGTACATATGTGGTTGGTTTGTTGAACTAATCACCTAAGGGAGATTTGAGAAAAATTAAAATAAAATTTGAATGATTGTTAGTCTTGTTTAGTTTTAAGGAATAGATTAGGATAATGTGTGAAAATCCAAAAGGATAAGAGAAACCCTTGTGTGGTGAGGATCACTTGTGATTTTTTCTTGTCCATTGGGTTCATTTCATCATTCTTAACTTTTTTTATTCTTTTGATTCATTTTCAATGCTGTATTTTTGTGTTGTTTTGGAGGAATGAAGAAAAAATATTTTGATATGAAAAGAGTGTGCATTTGTGTGAAGGTCGTAGACCTAAGATTATGTTTTCTTTTTGTTTTTTCTTTGCTTTCATTACTTCTTAATGTTGATAGTAGGTTTAGTTAGTTTGATGCAAAAACATTATAACTTTCATATTAATGTAATGTTTTCATTTCTCTATTTTTTCTTTCATCTTTGTTCTTTGAACAAAATTTTGGAACATAGCTATAGTTATTGCAAGATGGTAGCAATAGACCTGAAGACAGTTTAAAAAGGGCAACAACTTTATCCAGGTTGACAAAATGTCAGAATGGAGATTCTGACCATAGGAAGGTACTGTTCAAGGTTTGGAAGGTAGCTACTTTTCAAACTCTCTTTTCATTTTGGTGTGTTTTTGGCATTTCTGGAGTAGTTCAGCTTGTATGGATAGAAAACAGATTCACCTTCCAGAGGATAACCCATGACCCATTTGCCTTCTCACCTTGGAATTTATCTATTTTCCTACCCAATAGTAGATTGGCTTCATCGTAACAAGGCTACCAAGTCCCCAATTATACATATATGCATAAAAATCTTTAACTCTAATAGATTTCTCATTATGTAATTAAAACTATAAGCAAGCTTACCATTTTTTTATAGCCACATTGATAATGTGCCATGTAGACATGCCATGTAGGCTATTTATCTTCAAAACAATTTACATATTGAACAAAAGTAACAAATAATGCCATTAACATGGACAATATCTCCATGTGTGAACGATGCATGTGATATGAATAACTCTTCTCGAGAAAATGATGAAGATTACTATTGCATCTACAGTTTTGGAAAATCCTGAAAATTTCAGTTCCAGGACAAAACTTTCTCTTAAGTTCTGGTTAAGGGAGATGGGTAGGCTAGCTTGCCTGATTATAAGAATGCCATAGTCTAGGTGACATGTTAAGCTATGAGGTGGTTGTTGACATTGAAGAGGAGTGGCTTCATAAACCCCCCCCCAAAAGGTGTCAAACCTACTTCATTGATGGGCAACTTGCCAATCCTTCATGAATTCCTTAGCACAAGTCTCCAAGGAAAATTTTCCCCTCTGAAATTAAAGAGTGGGTTGTGAATCACCCTTCTGATCAATTCTCTTGGATAATAATGTACCTTTAGCCCAAGCATCTATGATAAGAACTCCCCCCCCCGCCCATAAGACCTTTTTACTAATGCAAAACAATGTACATGGAGGTGGTATCAACAAACATCCCTCAACAAAAAGATTACCAAAAAAACAATTGAGTTTTTCCTTGAAGTCTAAGGACATGGTTCTTTTACTTCCCTTTGTAATAACTTGTACTATAGAGCCCTAGTTGTTGTAGTTCAACTTGGGGTTTTCTCTTAATAGAGTAGAGGTGGAGCAAAACCCAATTCCTACCAAACCATTTAAGGTGGTACTAATTGTCTGTTGGCTGCTAGTATATCATTGCACATACCCTAGATTCTAGAAGCCTGCAAGCATAAACCAACAAGTTACAACTACTCAAAAAGATGGTCAACTGGATGTTTTAATTTGAGTGCGCAATAATTTAGAAACAAAAGATAAAGGAAACTACAGAAGAAGTATCAAACTGATTCAAGGAAAAAAAAGAAACCAATCTTGAGATTTGAACCCATTTCACACATGGAAGCTTTTTTTTTTTTTTTTTAAAACCTATTTTTGCCAAGAATAAAATAGAAATTGAAGACTTGTCAAAATACCCAAAATGACTCAGGGCTTAGGCTTTGACCCCTCCTCCTCCTCCTTCTTCTTCTTCCCTCAAACCCCCATATTGTTAGAATTGGCCTTGGGCAATGGGTGTCCATCTTTGAAGTCTCAAAAAATCATGCAATCTGAATATTTTTTTGGGCTATATGTGTTTGTAATGTGTGTTTCATGTGTGATTAATAGCTAAACCAAAACCCCAAAAGAACCAAGGGATGGATTGGGGTCCTAGGGGTTTTTTTATATAGAAAAATTCCAATTTTATTATGTGGCCAAACTAGTGTTCATCCACAAGAAGATTTAGCCAAATTTTGCTATCAACCAGATATAAAAATTAAAAAATTCTAAGATTCTTTCTATGTTTTGGGTTCCTTGTAGAACCAGTGTTTTTTTCCCAATTTTTTGGCTTCCAAATTTTGATGAAAATTTCCAAAATTCTAGCAAATTTAGTCAAATTTACACTAAAATTTGTTCAGTCACCAAGTGGCAAAACATCACCTGAAAAACAAGCTGATTGGAACTTGTTGCAGAAATTTGGCAATTTAGAATTCAACCCCCCCCCCACCCCAAGTTTGGCAAATTAGCTCCATTTCTTTCACAAAAAACTCTTTTGTTCATGTTGAAATCATAAATTTTCAGGTCAAAAAATGCCAAAATTTGCCCCCAACAAAAACATTGATTGGGGAGGGCAACTTATATAGGGGGGGGGGAGGTTGAGTTGTGGATATAGTCAATATAATTGTTCTTTTTTTTTGACAAGGTCCTTTAATGATTCTAATAATGAATAATGTTCCTTTAATTAACCAACCTATGAGAAGGCAATATAGTGGGTCACAAGACATTACATATCAAACATAAACTACTTGGTAGTTGGTTAGTCATAAACCAGGCCACTACTTGTCCCTACATTGAAGGGAAGTTGGCAAGCAATGTGTTGATGAAAGCTTGGAAGATCTGAGGATATATATAGGCTCCATTGACAAAGGGTCACACCCACATTATGAGGAAGGTCATTGTGTTGCCTTGTTGAGGTTTTCTTTAGTTCAATTACACACCCCCAACAACCCCCTCCAACCTCCTACCCTAAACCCTAATACATAGACTATTCTCCAACCTCGTACACTAAACCCTAAACCATAGACTACATGGACTATACTCCAACCTCATACCCTAAACCTTAGTACATAGACTACATAAACTGTACTCCAACCTCATACCCTAAACCCTAAACCATAGACTACATGGACTATATTTAATCCTTTATTTTAATCAAAATTGATATATCTGATGAAGATCATGCGGAGGTTTGCATTAACTATGAATATTGTCATCCATCTCCTTGCAAGGGAGGCATTAATCTATGAACCAGCACCCACCATCCCACCATGAAGGATGAATGGTAAGTGGTCGGAAAATAGTTTTCTGTTAGGTTCCAGATCACTAGCTAACCATGGTGGTTAGCTCAGTTGCCTTTTTTTTCTACCTACTTACTAAGAAACCACAAGCAGGTTGTTAGTAGGTAGGTAGTTAGGTTTGCTTCATGAGGGGGTTTGAGCTTTGAGCCTGGTTTTTTCAAATTCTTGAACCTTCAGGTTCAATTCCATGTTCACACTACATGCTCCGCACTTCTAAAGATTATATGGATACAAAGTCCCTCAACAAATTAAAACAAGGGTCTATATAAATAAAAGAGTTGAACAATTAATTAAAATCAATATTTAAATATAAAATTCAGATTACTTATCAACTTTTTCAAAAAAATGAATTTTCCTATCTCCCTAAAGATCTTAACCCAATGTTTAAGAATGTTTTTTCATGATTCCAATATTGATTTTGGATCTAGCAAAAGACAAGTTTCATGATTCAATTTTTGTGCTGATTTGGAGAAAAGGGTGTTGAATATGAGTCTGAGTTACAAGACTTGGACATGAACCCTCAAGATATAACCGTCCAAAGTCATGCCCTCACAACACTAGCTATGACTCAGTTACAGATGAACCCCAACTGAGTTAATATCTGGTTTCACCTTGGTAACCCATTCTATAAGAAATGAGTCCTACATATAGGTTTTGTAAAGCTTCAAATGCCACATCCAATGCAACAAAAAAATCACTCAAATCAATGAAGAAATGAGCAAGATATGTCTTCTCTAAGTGAAAGGAGGTCATGGGCATGTAGGTTGACTCATATGAACAATTTGCATTCTAGAACTTAAGATCTTTGAAAGTCACTCTATTGTCTTTGCACATCAAAGAGGTGGTCACTAGATAAGTAGATGGATCACTAGTGTCCAGTAGGTAAGGCCCTAGAGGGAGGGTGTTACCATGATAAGGGGTCCATTTGAGGCAGGGCCATGGACAGCCCCAAGCCTTCCATGGCCCTAATTTTGGTTTCCGTCACTTGAGGGCCTTGACGCTCATAAAGTTGTGTCTATTTTATTTATTTATTTATTTGTTTTCTGGGATACCTAATGGGTACGCATTGAGTCAGAAATTTTCAAAAATTGAAATAGTTCCTTTGGAAAGTGGAGGAATTTTTATAACACTTAATAACATGCTCTTACAACACTAGGAAAACATCTGCAATTACGTGCCGTAAGCCCATGCAACTAGTGTAAGGTCCTGGTGGGAGGGCATTACCAAAACAATGGGCCTGCATGAGGTGGAGCTGAGAGAGGCACCAGTTCTGGTAACACCCTCCCCCAGGGTGGTGGATTGCACTGTTTGATTTCCATGTTTAAAATTATAAATGTAGGGTTCCAAACAATAAAGTTATCCGTAAAGTCAGGCGATTAGGGGGGCGAGAACGGCCAGTTTCGGCATAATAATAGGGCATCAAATGCGTAAACATGGAATGAAATTTTACAAAATGAAATAACTGGGCCACAAACTAGTTTTTCCACCAATTTTGATGGTAAACTAAGTTTCATCCCCTCTCTCCTTTTGCCTGAGCGCCTCCACTGTTGCTACATATATTTTCACTGCACCTCTGCATGCAACTACTATAATTACTCTCGAACCTTGTGCATTAAATGCTGAGTTTCCGCATTTCATATTGAGATTTTAATAAAATTTCCTTACTTTGCAGATACCACCAAAAGAGGGTGAAAGGAGGGGGTGACTATACGGATAACTTTAATGCGGGCTCTTGGTTTCTGATTTTTTAATTTATAAAGAACCATCTAGGTCCAGGTTTTTGAATCCTTGCTTTGCACAGGTATGAGCTGGGGGCGGGGGTTTGATGGATTGTGAAGCTGGGGGTATGTGTCTAGGTTCTTCAACAAGTACCTGCCCAAACAGCGGGGAGGGGGTGTGTGGTCCCTTCTATCTACGAAGCAAGGTAGTTTGTTTTGTTTTGTTTGTCATGTTGAAATCTCCCAAACCACTGCACTTTGTGGCATGCTCTTGTTGTCTTTGGAAAGCTCTCGACGAGTAGGGATGCACTGACTTGGTTCAAAACAGTTTGCAGCTACAGTGTGAAAGTTATTGATTATCGAACCATTTTCTCACTGACCAAATAAAATGTAAACTGAAAACTGTATTGGAATTTTGGGGCATTCTTGGTGTTGTTGGAAAGCTTTTGACGGGTCAAGGTTAATAGAGTTTATTTCTCAAATGTCAGAGCTAAGGTGTGGAAGTTAATAATTTTTTAGTGGACTTTGTTGTTAGAAATTTTAAAAAGTTGGTTTTGAAAGGTAAAATCAGTTGAGCCCTCAATTTTGAAACTGTGACAAATAAAGAATGTATTCACACTTGGGCCAATGGCACAAGCTACACTAGTTTCAATTAATTGATGAGGGGTTGATTGGTGCAAGGTTGGGTGAGTATTTGAGTTTTGAAAAACAACCCACTGTGGATATCTGAAAAGAAATGCCATTTCTGCGTCTTTGAAGTTAAAGAACAGCTTGTGTTCAAGTATTTGAAAATCAATAATTCCATTTACACAGTTACAGAAATGGTTTAACATAAGGACCTCAAAATAAAAGACACCATGACACATAGTCTTTGTATCGCCAGACCTCATGTTGTCACTGAACATGTCATTGATCCTCAAATAAAGTTGAATTTTTTGGTCCAAGAGAGGACATTAGAATGGTGATGGTTGGTCTCGTGTTAACAAAATTTTGTTCCAACATTGGGGAGTCCAGTCTTCTTAGATAAGTGGATGCACACCAAGTCGTCATCTCAAATTGAATAGTAGAAACCCAAGCAAATTGTATCACGGTCCACAAGACCAACACCCGAGGTCCAAATTCCTTGGGTTTGACCTTGCCTTGGACCCTAGCTTGCATCTTCGTTCTCCAAATCATGAGCTCTCCTTTTGAGCTCTTTTTTTGGGTATGAACCAATTCATTTTCTCTCGAAAATGGTGCCATGTATCTTTAGCCTCAAATTGCCACATTTTGATCTTGGATCCTCATCTAAAGGCCATGGGTCCAATTTACGGCTCTCAATCAATAGGATTGTTCTATTTCATTAGACCTTAGATTTTAAACCCTCATCTAATGTGACCCTTAATTGGGTACTTGCCAAGTGCACGAAACAACAAGCTTGTTGTTTGCTTGTTATTTATGGAGTTTAAGACGAGTGCGAGCTTGTGGTGCCCTAAAGGTTTGTTTTCTTATTGTTGGTGGTAATTTATTTATTTTCACTTTAACATTTTAAATGAAGAAGTGTAAGAAAGAAACCAAGAAATAATAAAACAATGAGATTGGAGGGGCATGGGTCGTAAAGAATATTTGTTGTTCTTGGTTTGGAACCTTTTGGTAATGAATGGTGGTCTAAAGGAAACCAATGTAGAGGGTAATTTCATTGCTTACATCTTTTGGATAGCTTGAATGTAACATGCTTTTGGCTTATTGTCATATCATGTTTGAAAGCAAATACCTCATTGTGCTTAGCATGTGGGTTGTGGGTTAGCACATTTTGAGACAAGTAGGGCAAAGAAGGTGTGAGGTGGATATTAAATTTGTGACACTTTTTTATGCATTACAACAATTTCTCTCTTGGTGGATGCAACCTAAAGAAAGCCTTTTGTAGAAATCTAGGACGATGCAATCCCAACCTTGGAATCTTATAATTATGAGATGAAATGCTTCAAACTATTGTGGCCAATTCAAGGGAACAAGATATGAGGTCAATTTCATTCTGTACCTATGAGGGAGTATTTGAACATATTAGGTGTCTTTTGTGAAGAAGTTTTCCTCTTCCTTTTTTAGCCACTCATGTTCATAATTTGATGATGAAATCATTGGATTATTTACTTGTGGGTTTTGCATATATGTCACAAAATATAAGCAAAATATTGGGGATTAAGGATGGGTGATTTTCAAACATTTAAAACACAACTTGAAAATTTAATAACAAAACAATAAAAATAATCTTTTATGAGACCAACTTTTTCCTATGGGAATTTGGGTTCATTTTTATGTAATTCATTCCTATGGCGTGAACAGCTAAATTCCAAATGGTTATGAAAATTTAGAATAAACATTAGAATAGTGTTGTTTCTAGAAATTGACACGTTTTATGTTATGGTAGACAATCATGAGGCGGATTTTTTTACTTTGTTTTTGATAACCAATTACTAACTTCACTAAAGAAGTTTCCATTTTAGAATCATCTTTTAACTTAAAATGTGCAAAAAATTCTGTCAGAGGCTAATGGCTATTAGCCCCATTTGATTACATGAACAAGGTTACATGCATGTAATTGAAAGTTCTTTCATTCTTTTCCAATAGAAACAATAGTTGATGCAATATGTTTTTGTCCATGTGTTATTGTTGTTCAAAATTTTCTTGAGTTTGTTATCTATTTATTAGGGTTGGAACTTGTGTCACTTTTTTTGTTTTCATTTTCTTTTTTGTTGATTTGTTGTCAAATTTGAAATCTTTTTAGCATTATTATTGGGTCATCTTTGAATTTTATGCAAGTTGACTATAAATTTAATAAGTTCCCAATATTTATGAAAATTTTGACCTTGTTACATTATAACTTCTTGTTACTTTTGGAGTTCATTTTCACCATTGTTAACTTAAATATTTGACATTAGTTTTTCTCTAGAAACATTTCATCCTTAGGGACATTGTTTATAAATTAGTAGGTGAGTGCATAGTAAGATTCATTATTGAACCTCTTTTTATTTCAATATTGTAGGTTTTAGGTTGCACATTGGTCCTTTGCCAAAAATACATCTTACAATTTCTTCTTAGCAAATGACAAGAGTTTTCCAAATGCATATGTTCACTAATTGCACTCATTTTTCTATGGAATTTTGTAATAGTTGAAGCGTTTTTCCACCTTCAAGTAGAGCTTGTTCAAATAGTTGTAGAAACCTTGGAAAGAATGTGAAATGAAAATCAAAAGATATATTTCAAGTTACAAGATATATATAAGTAGATATGGAAGCAAATTATTTGATTAATTGACTTGTTCCAAAAGCTTCCCCAAGAATGGAGAAGGGAGAAATTCCAAATGCTTTTGTAATATTGGATCGCTACATTAATGGTTATTTGCAAAGAATTATTGAATTTAATTCTTTCACATTTCATGAAAGATTAGCATATTGCTTTTGCAACAATAGCAAAGTTAGATCCTTTGTTGTATTCAAATCGTAGTTATGAAGTTGTTTTGATGTTTTAATAGGTTCAAATATGTTTATATATTTGAACACATGGTCTATGACTTGCTGAAATTTTTCTTTTCCAAAAGTTGTTGGCCACTACCAAGTGGTGTCTAGTTGACCATTTCTATGCCCAAGTTGGGAAGCAAGGGGTAGACACTATTTTTCCAAGCCTTACTATGGTTCCTTGTCTTGAAGATTTTTTTTAATCCTTGTGGAGGCTTGCCTTAACTATGAATATTGTCATCTTTGTCTCCTTGAGAAAGAGGCATGTAAATATTTTGCAAGATATGATATCACTGAAACATTGCCCAACATATTGATTGATGAACTAAGCAATGCAGGGAAAGCAATTGTCTCAAATGTTGGACAAAAATTCAACATTCATAGAACACAAGTTTAAATTGCAATAGATTTAAGCTTTATAAAGTTGCTCATGATGAAATTGAAGTTGTGGCATGGTTAAAGTGAATCTTTACACTTGGTCATCATAGAAAGATACTTCACCATTTTCAAAACTTCTCTTCCCTATCTCATCACCTATTGACTCTAAAGGTATTCAATGTCTAGATGCAACAAAAAATCTTTGTTAACCATGTAAGTGTTAATGTGTAGTTATTAATTAACATTAACATTAATTATATATATATATATATATATATATATATATATTGTACGTGTTCAATCAAAATTTAAATAAGTATTAACTAATTAATTATTAGCTTGTATATTAGTTTCTATTTAGTTAGGTAACTACTTTAGTTATTATTAAAATTCATGTAGCCTATTGAAGGAGGTGAGTTTAAGTCTTTTGTATTCTTGTTCATTTGCAATAACATTCATAAAATTATTTTGTTATCTATTGAATTTGAATATATACATTGTGTTTAATTTAGGAATAATGAAATTGTTGTGTACATGTTTTTTAGAAGTGTATACTTTGTCTATCAACATTTGGTGATCATATATTGGGCTAGGATTTAAGGTTTTGTTTATTTCCATATGATAGGCAATCAAAATTAGAATTCTTTCAAAAACTTTGAGCATTTGTAATTTTTTACACCATCTTTTGGGTTAGGATTCAAGATTTGTGTGTCTCTATGAAAGGAATGACAAAAATAAAAAATCTTTATGAGACCCTATATAATTTTTTATTTTTCTCTTACAAACAATGTCCATATTTTTATGGGCATTCTAGTTCTTGATCATGGAAACAAAAGGTTCAACAAAATAATTTTGATTGAAGGATTATGCATCCAAGTCATAAGGGGGAAAATGTGTTCATTCCTTCTACCTACTATAAAACTTATGTCTTAGGATTAGAAAAGTATCATTGAATACCAACTTTTTATGTTTCGAAAATGGATCTACTATGTCTTTAATCACATTGATAGGTGTAGTTGTCCATGGGGGAAAGCTTGGTTGAGGTATTGTTATTATGAATTCTTGTTAAGAGGATGCAACAAAAACGATTTGTTGAAAAACAATGACAATGAATATCCAATAGCAAAATAAATTTTTCTAGGCATATAATAGTTGATTGTTGTGTTGTACATGATCATGCATAATTTCTAAAGAACACTTGAACACACTTTTGTACTGATGCAAACAAAGCAATATGTACTTACAATACAATAGGAGTTTGCTATGTCATGCCCATATGCATGGCCTCATACATGACGGCGAGTTACGGGCATGCCAATCATGCCTTTTAGAGTTAATGTACGTTCTTAAATTATTATATGCTATTAGGTGTTTTAGGGTTATGGTTTATTTAGGGTTTCAGCTTGTTGACAGTTGTATAAAAGGCCAAGCTCTTCCCTTCTCTTTTTATTTTTTCTAAAAATTCCTTTGTCAGGGAGAGTTTCCTCCATAATCAAACTGGATTTTTAAATGTTCATGGCAGTTATTACACGGCCACTGTTTACATACACTATGTTTTCTTTCCTTCTTTGCAATTTAATTTTAGAAAAACTATTTTCTGTCACTTAATGTTGAAAGTGGCAAATTTTTCTTAGCTTTGAGTTTTTGGGGTTTTTTTGCTGCTGGAAGAAGCTTGTGTTGTTACACCTTTGCCAACCAATAGAGCCAAGATTGGAAGAGCTAGGAAAAACAAGACCAAATGGGGGAGTGACGTATCCTGGAGTAGATGAAGTTGTTTTTTTTTTCTCTCTTTCACACAGAGACATAGGAGGAGGTGGAGGAAGCCTTGAAGACTCTTGAAGTTGCTGGAGCCAACTGTAGCGTCAAGTAAGAAGAATATATATTGTTTTTGCACGCCATCGCTCCATATCTTTTGGGCAATTTGCAGCACTGCGATTTGCACTACGGCATTCGTTGCATTGTTGCCTGCCATCGTTGTAGATTTGTAACATCGTGTCGTTGCTCACCATCGTTATAGATTTGTAACGTTGTGTTGTTGCCTGCCATTATTGTAGAGCTCTCGGGCGATTTGTAGCATTGTGTTCGATGTCCAATGTTGATTCGACTTTCGTCCATTTGATGTCGGTTTGACTTTTGTCTATTCGATGTTGGTTCAATTTCCGTCTATCTAACGTTGGTGCGACTTTCGTCCATTCGAAGTCGGTGCGACTTTCATCCATCCGACATCAATGCGACTTTCATCCGTTTGATTTCAATGCGACTTTTGTTCGTTTGATTTTCGTCTATCTGATGTCAATGTGACTTTCGTTTGTCCAATTTCCATCCGGTTTCATCCGTCCATCCCTTTTCATCCACCGACGTCCGTCCACAAACGTCCATCCACTAAGAACCATCCATTGCCGTTCACCCTCGTCAACACACCGTATTTTTGAAATTGTATGTTGTGTTAGAACTTTGTAGCTACTACTCTGTATTGCTACAAAATTTTGGGGCATGGGATAACACCATGTCCTCGGATGATGAGAGCACTATCGTTCAGCCAAAATCAAGGTATTAACTACGAAGTAACACACAATCATTTCAGCCGATTTCTTTGAATTCACGATCTTCACGATGGTACCATCAAACATCTATAGCACCACCATCATCCAGTACAACTCCCACCAAGAATTTAGGTTCAGGTTACACTACATCAATAGTACATCAAAGTCCATTTGGAGGGGTTAATCAGTGGGGTACATTTGCTACTGCACCAGCTTTCCCACCATCACCATATATTTCGCTACAAGCTGTGACCTCTACACCCATATATACCATGGAGGTTAATAGTTCCTTTGGGAAAATTGAAAAGTTCAGCGGAAGGCCAAGTACCATTTCTTTGAAAGAATTCAAGGCAAGTTTCTCAACTATGGTTTGTGAATTGGAACTCAAGTATGGTGTTAATTACACCAAGGTGTTTATATTCAAACAACTGACCCATTATGTGCACTTTGAGGCATTGGATGTGTACGAGGAACAGTCTCCAAGGATTTTAGGCATCACCCAAATCCCTAATGCCACAGCTAGCTTATGCCATAGCCATCGCCACCACCTCTCAAGCTACACTACAAATTACTATTGCACATCATGGGACTGTGCACAATAATCCAAATTCGATATTTATTTCAATAAACCTTTTTCTTCAACAACTCATTGTTGCTACCGCAAACATTCCTCCCACCATCGATACACCAGCTTTTGTTGATCTAGTGAGGGAATTCTTTCAAGTTCTTGAGTTGGAATTTTCGGTCAAGAATTCTGAAAAAATTATACAGCTCGCCACCTTCTCTCAACAGAAGGATGAAACCCTCGTGATGTTCTATAGGAAGCTTCTCAAGCTTAAAGAGGATACTCAGAGCATCACAAACTTGGAAGCTGCCCATCGGTATATTCGTTCATTGGAAGGTACTCCGACATTCCATGCATAGGTTTTGCAACGGGTTTTTGAAAAATTTGGAGATTTGTACACTTTGTTGGATGTGTAGAACATTTCTGAAAAGCTGGAATTGGCTCATGCACACTATGAAGCCAATATTATGAAGCTTCCATCACATTCAAGGCCTCAACTTCCACCAGCTGCACCAACCAGATCATCACATTCTTCTTCAAGGGCTAAAGTGGTGCACTCGGTTGCACCCATCCTACCTTCTTGCAACTACTATGGCAATCCTGCCCACAAAGCTAATGAGTGCAACATTCCTTTCGAGAATTTCTTTTGTGATTATTGTGGGAAATAGGGACATCAAGAAGCTGTTTGTTTTGCCAAGTTCTTGGAACGGAAGTAACTCCGATTACCATGACAAAATTTACTAGCATCTTCCTTTACCCTTTTACCAAAAGCCAAGGCACTTCAACCTTCCACTCAGGTTTTCCCCACCAAAGGTAATTCCAGTAAAAATGCTAAAAGGAAGGAGCACCATGCTGACAAGAGGGAGGTGCTTCAAGCCCATGCCATTCAAGTTCAAACTTTACAAAATGAACTTGAATCATTGAGGGCCCAACTTACCAATCTAAAAGGCAAGTTTTCCGAACGAGCTAATCATGCCCAACTTGTACATGGTTCAGGATCACAGGAGGGACCTCCTAGGTCATTCTATGGCCTCTCACATGATGCCATGGTTAGGGAATATGTTTTTTCCAATGCACACAATTTTAGTCTCATAGCAAAATTTGCCACTTCTTTTTGCCCTTCCTATTTCATAACACAAGAGGTTAGTGTGGCACCCAAAGTTTTTGCCACTAGGCAAGTAATTCAAACTAATGGACTCACATGTGGTTCAAGTCCTATTATTAGGGCTAGAGGAAATTGAATAATCATGCCATAATCTTTTCATCCTCTCAACACGAAAAAATAACACACCTTGTTGGCGAGGGGAAGGAGACTAGTACACCATAAGCTACTAGGGCATCAAATTCTCATGTCCCAGGAATACGTGCACATTAGGAAAACATACAATTTTTCCATTGATCAGCTCTGGAGTGGCAACTTCAAATGCATGAAGTGGCGCAAAAGTTTATGAATACACTGTTATTTAGTTTTCAAGATTTGAAGCTAAGCACCAAAGGCAAAATTATAGTACTAAAGGATAGCCTGAACATTACAGTAGGTCCTCTACCAATCCCTAATCCACATGCTACAGGGGTCCCATCTAACACCTTGGAGAAACATTCGATTAGCTCACGTGTTGTACATGGCATTCGTAATTTGGTCATTAGTTCTAGCATGGTTAAACTAATGGCTCTCCTACCTCTAATTTTACATTCACATATTAGAAAGGAACTAAGAACACCTCATTTATGGATTTGTTATTTAGCAAAGGCGTTGTGGATAACTATTCTCTCCACAAAGTCTCTCATTCATTTCTGAAAGTGGTGCCTAGTGAAAGAACTTCTATCACCACTGAAGTTGCCATTGTTAACAATATTAAATTAACAATCTAGGTGGGAGGACATACACCTAGAGTGGTACTTCTTGATACATGTGCCCAACCGGTGATTCTTGGAGTTCAATTTGCCAAGAAGATGGGCATGCTCGACTCCAAACTATCGAAATCTATGTGGGTAATTTGCACCACTAGTGGGAACGTAGAGGAGGTACTTGGGGAGAGTTCGAATTTGATTGTATTTAACTTCAATGAAGGTATAGATCAGGAGTTTTGCCTATAGGCCAAATGTTTAGTCACCAATGCCGCTAGTTATGATGTGTTCATTGGGCAAAAGGTCTGTTTCCACCAAGTTTCACAATTGATAACTAGTTCAAACATGTGTACTATCAAGTGGATTGGGAAATTGATGGCCACCACCTGGGATACATACCCTTTGATTTACATGGGAACCATAATCCTATGGCTCACCATTGTATGCTCAAGGAAACACACACTATTTCCTACATTCAACAAGCTAATCATGAGTGGATAGAGGGAGATGAAGAGGAGACAACTTATGCCTAAGCTAATGAAAGTTTAAAGGTGGTTCCTACTAACATTCAACACGGACTAGAGGTTTTATAGAGGTTCAAAGCAGCCCCTAAGCCCTTGGTCAAAGCTCTGTCTAGTTTTGAGAACGTGGAAAGCCATGGCAAATCGATTAAGCAAGTACTTCGTGAGCTAATCACCTGGACATCGCCTAAAGAGGGGATTACATTATTAAAGTTCTTTGGTGGTATTGGTACAGGTTTCAAAGCCTTACTACAGTTAGGGATGGTGGTTTAAAGGTATTTTTACATAGACATTGATCCTATTGCAAAGTAAGTGGTGGCATCGAAAATGATGGAGCTCATAGGCAGATTTCCATAATAGTTTGTAACCACCGCATGGAAGGCCAGTTTCAATTTCTTGCCCTCTAACATACAACTAATTCAGAAGAAGCATATGGAATTACTTGGCCCCATGGACCTCATCATTTCGGGTTGGGAATGTTAAGGATTTTTAGCAGCTGGATTTGGAGAAGGCTTGAGTGATACAAGATCCGGTCTTTTCACGAACATGGTACGATTGATCACTTTGGCTTAATCCATTTCTCCTATGTTTGGTTATGTAATTGAGAACACCCCTTCTTAGCTTGACCAAAGGGAAAAAGTCTAGAAGCACTACACACTAGTCAAACATTACATTGGAGAGTTGCTCCTATTCGATGTGGCACGATTCGGTTCCTATGCATACCAATTGCGCAACTACTGAACCAACCTAACACCATTTTCAGTTCTATAGTTGGCCTTAAGATACACAATCAAAGATCCCAACCTATAGGTTTTTCACATATTGGATGATTAGAGCTCTTGCCAACCAGTTACAAGGCAAGAGAAACCTCCTTGGTTTCTTACGAACACAATAGGAAAACCAAGAGGTGCTTGGCCCACCTTTGTCTCCTTCCTAGGAGCACATGCCTTTTAGGGAGATGGACCAGGCTTGGTGTATCATCATGCTTTAACCACTTGGGATGAACGAAGCCTAGAGGAAAAAGAAAGGGCTATGGGGTTCTAAACTAGCATTAGTAATCACACGAAGGTGACTAGATTGGGGCGTAACACTTTACTGGGGAGAGGCATGGACCTGAACTCCCTTACATGGTTGTTGGTAACTTGTATATTTTTTCAAATGTACACAACACTAGCATTAATTCAATTAGCTTGCAGTTATGGCGATGTGACTACATGGCACCCCAACCAAGTATACTTGCTTGTCTTCAACATTCTACACTTCATTCTTAACGTTGGGGGGGGAAGAGGTACCATGTATTTTGAGTCAAGTTGTTTCTGATACACCTGGAGGTACATCAGTTTTTTGAGAAACAATTACAACCTTTTATGAATTTACGCAATTGGATAATGGAGAACCCAATACACCATGTTTTTCAAACACATTTCCAACTACCCTTTTGTTATGGGGAACCAGCTCACCAAAAAGGAGAGAGTCCAGGTCACAAACTTGCTAATGAAGTATAAGAATGTGTTCACATTCTTAATGAAAGACTTAGGTAGGTGTAAGACCATGTAGTTTTTTATAAACCTTACAAATGAAACACCCATCTATCAAAAGAGGCATACGTTGAACAAGGATGAGTTTGCAGCCACTACATGAATGCCAGTAATGAAAGATTTAACTAGATTATGGACTGAGAAAAAGATGTGCGAGGATTATAGGCCTTTGAACCTAGTTACACCTCAGGACAAGTACCCCATGCTTGTCCCTGAAGAATTGTTCGATAACATTGGAGATTCAAACATCTTCACAATTGTGGATATGAAGCAAGGTTTCAACCAGATTATGTTCATTGCGAAGGATTGCAAGAAAACAACATTCCATGGAAGCAACAAGTTGTGGGAATGGCTTGTGATGCCTTTTGGATTGAAGAATGCACTTGTCTTCTTTCAACAAGTCATGGACTAGGTTTTCGAAGGGGTAGATTTCCTGAAGTGCTACATAGATGACGTCCTAATGCATATTAAAGGACTCTTGCAACAGTTGGTTCATCTTGAGCAGTTATTTAAGAAACTCCACGAAGTCAATATGAGGACCCATCCTAAAAAATGAGAGTTTGTTGCCACCTTAGTAGTCGACCTTGGACACAAAATTTTGCCAAATGGTATTATGGCTCATTGGGCCAAAGTAGTAACCATTTTGGAGATGCCCAATCCTACTGATGTTCACATTTTGAGAAGCTTCATCGGACTATGTAATTACTACAAGATTTATGTCCAAGACTTTAGTACTATTGCTCATCCTCTCTATGCATTATTAAAAAAGGATGTTGTTTGGACATGGAATGAAAAGTCTCATGAAGCTTTCGACACACTCAAGGAAAAACTTTCAGAATTCTTAGAAGACCTAATTTTAGCAAGGTCTTCATTCTACACACTAATTAGAGTGTTCTTGGTATTGGTGCTATTCTTGGCCAACTTGATGAAAAATCCAAGGAATATGTTATCGCCTATGTATCTTGAAGCAACAACAAGGCTGAGCGCAACTATTTTTCATACGAGGGGGAGTGTCTTACTGTTGTATGGGCCATCATACATTTCAAGCCCTATCTTTACAGCACCAAGTTCACTTTGTATACCGATCACCAGCCTATCAAGTGGTTGATGACCAATGACAAGCTTATTAGTAAGTTAGTTGGTTGGGCGCTTATACTTCAAGAGTCTAAATTCAAGGTTATTCACTGACCTAGTATTACACATTAAAACGTGGATACCATGTCATGGAGACGCCTCACTACCTCTGAAGATTTTTCAGAAGCTAGGGAAAACTTCAACGAGATTCTAGCAATACATGTATCTTATGCATCTAGTTATCTTGCACTATTGCAATGTAACCCGGTTGAGCATCCCATTGTGGATATATGGGAGGACTTGGATACTCTGAAATTTCTTCAACATGGGGAATACCTTTCCTAGGTTACATCAAGTCACCTGGATCGCATACAACAACGATCCAAACACTATTCATGGAAGGACAATCATCTCGTCCGATGCTTACCACAAGGTGACAAAGTGGTTCCTCCACCACATGAACAGCCTGGTCTTATTTAGAAGGTACATTCAAAGCTTAGACACTTTGGAGTTAAATGTACTTATAGCCTTCTTGCTCCTCATTACCATTGGAGAGGTATGTATGTTCAAGTCCGAGACGTCATTGCTAGGTGTGAACAATGTGATAGAGTGAGAACTTCTTTCTCAATTCAACAGCTCATGCCTTTTCCACTCGCTATTTAAGGCATGTTCTATCATTGGCCATGTGATTCAGTTGGAAAGTTACCACAAACCTCCAGGGGTAATGTCTACATCATGATTATGATTGAGCATTTTTCAAAGTGGGTCGAATTTGTTACGATGCCAGACAAATCATCACACAACACTAGTTAGGCTTTCTTACAATAGGTCCTAAGTAGGTTTGGGGTTTGTGCTAAGTGCCTTACGAATCAAGGATCAGAATTTAGAGGAAAATTCCAAGACCTATTTGACCATGTTTTTAATTGACCATTGCCGGACTTCAAAGGATCATCCCCAAGTTGATGGCCTTGCAAAGAGGATGGTTCAGATGCACAAGAAGGGATTTTGAAAGATTTGTTTCACTAGGAACGAAGAGGATTGGGACTTGGCCTTCTTACCTTACATTGCCATGGGTTACAAGATGTCCAAACACATCTCTTTGTTTCATTTCTCTCCTTACTTTTTACTTTTTGGGAAACATCCCATTCCACCTTATTCCATTATTGTTCAAATGGACTAGGTTCTGGATTTAGACTCCCCAGCCACTTAGGCTAAGGTCACCGCAGAGAGGGCTACTTTATTCAGGAGGGTTATGCCCATGGCCATGGAGAACTTGTCCATTGCACAACATTGAAACACTTTACGATATGCACAGACATGAGGTGGTAGTTACAAACCTAAGGTGAGACAATTTAATGTTAATGACTTTGTGTATCTCTAGCGGTAACCTAATGATATTCTGGACATTTCTTTCAATCGCACTATCTTGAGGATTAAGGCGATCATGCGTTCAAGTGTGTTGGAGTTATAAGGAATTGACAAACGCATAATTCGAAATCACTCCAAAAACTATGCGCTTTGCCACTTGTCGAACTTGGATTCTACCATCATCACGTTGACTTGGATTCCTCCACTTGACTATCCATGTCAGGTATGTGAAAGGACAGGCGATGCTAATCAGATGTTGCTTTACGATAATTATAATGGTGGGTACCATCTTTTCTGCCCCAAGCCCAAGCTCATTCAAGTTCCCGTTGGCATTTGGTATTGTTGATCATGTTTTCCTTCAGCACCTTGATTTCTACTCAAACCATGCCATGTTTTTCCCGGCTCAAGTTTGGGGAAGGATACATGAGAATTTCATCTTAGCCTCTTCTTGTGCATTATATATATATGTGCGTGCATCTTTTTTTGGTTGATTAGTTTTCGCTTTTGACTAGTTTTAGTCTTTTTGTTTAGTAGAGTTTGCTATGGATTTACACCCTTATGACACCATACGTCACGACATTACATGTCATGACCTGTCATGCCCGTATGCATTGCCTCATACATGACGGCCGATTATAAGCATGCCAATCATGCCTTTTAGGGTTAATGTACACTCTTAAAGTTAATGTACGTTCTTAAGTTACTGTACGTTATTAGGTGTTTTAGGGTTATGGCTTGTTTAGGGTTTCAGCTTGTTGACGGCTATATAAAAAGCCAATCTCTTCCTTTCTCTTGTTAGTTTTTTTACAATTCCTTTATTAGGGAAAGTTTCCTCCATAGTCAGATTGGATTTCTAAATGTTCACGGCGGTTCTTACATAGCCACTGTTTACATAGACTACGTTTTCTTTCCTTCTTTGCAATTTAATTATAGATGAAAATTTCATCTCAGCCTCCTCTTGTGCATTGTATATATATGTGCATGCATATCTTTTTGGTTGATTAGTTTATGCCTTTGACTGGTTTTAGTCTTTTTGTTCAGTAGAGTTTATTATGGATTTACAACCTTACGACATCGTACATCATGACACTACACATCACAACAACTACACATAAATTTTCACCACATTATTATTTTTCCAACAAAAGAATATTGTAAACCACATACTTTTAGTGCCTAAGAATGCATTGAATGTCATTGAGTACTTGATAGAAACACAAAACGAACTATTTCTACATTTTCACATTAGCCAAATGCTCACAAGGTGTTTCATTCCACAACATACGCTATGAGAAAAAAAGGTGTTTTACAACTAGCCTTGCAATTCAATTTTTGAATTGCATTGGGCAATTGCAATTCACTATATTTATACATCATGAATGCTAATAGACAAGTTGCATGAATTGCAAAATTACAAAATTATAATTCTTTGTAACTCAATTGCAATTCGATCGAAATAACTCATTTTCAATTACTATGTTGAAAATATTTATGATAAATCCCAACTCCATTATAACTATACCCATGATATCATGTTGATATCATTAATTATCATCTATCAATTAAAATTTAACACATGGCATTATGAAGATTTTTGGATGTAAATTTGTTTTTCGAAGCATTGATCTCCATCATCCATTATGATTGTTAATGATGGTCCGAGATTATGACACGTGGCACAATCGAAGATTGCCACATGGCATTAATTATATTTTGGAAAAATAAATAAAAATAAATATCTATTTTAGTAGCTAAGTAGGTCATACATAACCATAGGTAGGTAGGTTAGTAGGTTTTAGGACCTATGTATACTTACGTACTTACCTAAAACCTATTTATTTAAGACTTATTTACATACCTACCTACATAAATAGGTACAAAAATATTACATACTTACTTACCTAGGTAGGTATGTAGGTAGGAAAACACAAGATTAAATGAACTAAAAGATAACCATGATTTTGTTTTTAACAATTTTATGTTTTGCCTTTGGGTTTAAATTTTTTTAAGCTCGTCGCAAAATGGCACATGTATTTTAACATGAAAACATAAGAGAAGATGCCTTCTTTATATAGTTTGTAACATGGGATTCAAAGGCAAAACATATTGGTTAAATCTTTTAGTTGTTCCTTAGTTACAAATTGAGTTGCAATTATAAAATATTTTTTCACATGTTTTGTGTTTATTTTTCATTATGTAAATTATACAATTAAATTAATTTTTATATGATAATTAAATATGTGAATTTAGTATTTAATATTTAGTTATTTGAAATAATGATTTGAATTATTTATTTGAATTAATTCTATTTATTCAGATAATTAATTATCAAAATAGTTTATCTGATTTTATGAGAAATAATTATCTGAAACATAATTTTTTAAATTAAATATATGATAATTAATTATTTGGATTGATTATTTGAATTAATTAACCATTGAGCTAGTTATCTAAATTAATTAATCTAATTCAAATAATTGTTAAGTTCATGAATTAAGATAATTAATTATTTTAGCTAAATACATAGAAATTTATTTGAATTAATCAATCTAATTTATTTGTTAGTTATTTCAAATGATAATTATTGGACTTCAGATAAATTTTCACCAGATTACTAGTTATTTTAATTTATAAATGAACTAATTATATGAATCAAACTTATTTATACTTCATAATAATTATGTAAATTACATATTAATTATTTATTAATAAGCATTAAATTATGAAAAAAAAAGTTAATGCATTTAAATGATTAATGATTTGGTAATTATTTATTTTATCATTATATAATAATTAAATATTTTTTAGTTAATGTAAAATTATTTATATGAATTACACATATTCATTCATATTGATAATAAGTTATTCAGTACAATCAATAAGTTCATAAAAAGTAAGTGTATTAATCATAATTAATATTTAATAATCAAATTATTAAGACAATAATTCTTCATAAAACATTACATATGAATATGTATCCTTATTAAATTATAAGTGGTTGCACTATAGTCATAACATAATTGAACAACAATATTTTAATAGTGGTGCACTAGTAGCCCTATTAATTGTATTAATGGAAATCATAGTTGAAAACTAGTTGTAAATGTATCCCATAATGGGTGGTGGAAATGTTTACATGTGGCATCATCACATGAATGTACATTGTACATTAGTTGTAACATAATTGTTGCTTTACTGACACATTTACAATAGTTCTAAAATACTTGTCACATGCAATTACAATGTAACTTCTGAAAAAGTCAAACATGGTTGAGTACATATGTATGTACAATGTGTATAAATTACCATATAAAATACCCATATTCAACTCATTTACAATTATAATACAACTAATTGATTTTTTGATGTAATAATTTATTTATTAATACCTCATATTTTAAAGGGGACAATTGCACAATAGTTGAAATACCTAAAGGATAGTTGCATGATAGTTGTATGTGAGTTGTTTTTTTATTTTTTGTTGCAGGGTAGTGTGGTTTTAACAGATATAATTTCCATAGTGATAACCAAACTATAGTAATCAAACTACTTGTAGGTTCTTGTCATGTAACAATTTTTGTGGTCCCAACATTATCAACAATTTCCGTAGTTTTTATACAACATACTTGTAAACCACATGTCATCACTATTTTTTATAGTCAATCCAATACAACAAATGTTTGTTGCATGTACATTTTCACTTATGTTGTAATTAGACAATGTGATAGACCATCTGTTGCTAAAAACATTTGACCGAGAACCACAAATTCACAAACAAAAACCATAAAAGAGCCACAAGAAAAACACATGGAAACAAAACCATAGATCCACAAAAAAATCATAGGAAAAACATTGAACAAACACAAGGATAATGTTAACCTTGCAAGTGTTAGGGTGTAATTAATAGTTAAATATTAACATGTATTACGCATAGATTTGACTTTTATACATGTTACTTTATAATTATTTTATTAATTATATATTAACATGTATTAAGTACAAATTTGTCTTTTTAAGTGTTAAATCAAATATGTAATCATCTTGTTAGTTAGATGTTACTAGATATTAAATACAAATTTTATCTCTATATGTTTGAAGTCATAATTTGGATAAATATTAACTAATTAGTTATTAGTTAAAATATTACTTCCTACTTATTAATTAGGTAACTACTTTAGTTTCTAGTAAAAACTACCTAGTTTATTTAAAGCGGTGAGTTTGAATCTTTTATATTCTTGTTCATTTGCAATAACATTCATACAATTGTCGTGTTATCTATTGAATTTGAATTTATACATTGTGTTTAGTTTGAACATGCATGCATATGAATAATGATATTCTTGTGTACATGTATTCTAGAAGTGTATATTTTTGTCTATCAAAAATCTTTGAAAACCATCCAATGAATTGAGACAAATATCATAATTATTTATCAAGTATGTTGAAGAGTGTGAAACTATAAAAGATTTGAGTTTTTGAATAGGTGTGGGTCCAACCATGTTATAAGGAGTCACACCTGCCCCCTTAGACCATTGTTTTTTCATTGGTTTTTAAATTTTTCTCTCGAGTTTTTGTAATATGTCTTTCAAAAAACCATTAAAAATATTTCAATTTTTCTTGATATTTTTATATTCAGGTTTATATTTTTAAAATCCCAAAATATGTCATTAAAAAAATTGTCAAATTGTGCTTTTAGTCTCAAAATTGTTTTGAAGCAATGTTTACAAGTTTTTTAAAATGTAAATTGTATATTTTTTACTCAATAGATTAATTTAAATTTTTTATGATATGTACATAATATATCCAAAATAAAATTTTATAAAAAAAATTCTATTTATAATTTTTTAATTTTTTACATCCAAAATTCAAAAAATTAAGCAATGGTTATGATTGCTAATGGTACATGTTAGTGTGATTACACCCATGTAAAACATAGTGACCTTTGAAAATTAAAAAATAAAAATTAGATTGTAATCTTCAATTGGCTAGCCATAATTGTATATAATTTTTTTTCATAGGGTCATTAATTGCCATAGTTCATTGTTTAAAAAACATTATGCTTTGAAATCCATCTTTTTATAAATGTTGGAAAGGGCATTCTACTTTGATTACTTTTCTAGGTAATTATTGTATGGTGTTTTCTTGTTTGGTTGGTTAAAAATCTAAGCTATTTGAATGTGAGGCAAACATGCGATCTCACATCAATAATACAACAAATTTGTCTTAAGGTCCTTGGCATAGGAATTTGCTTAAATAACATAGTGACTAAACATAATCAATGATTCTTTTGAAAACCGGTACAATCCTTATTGAACATGGGGAACTAAATATTAGTAATGAAATTATGAATGCATATTAGTTATGAGGGGGAGTTTCTGTTACACTTCTTATTGATTGACATGAATCATTTACAATATCACGAAATTTCAATAAAATCAGTGTGAAAATTGTAAAACAATTTGATAGTTTGAAAATGTCAAAATGGCACAAAAAATATACATATTACTTCTATATAAATAATATGTCTTTTCTGCTTGTGTTGTTTTGATGTGAAATACATACAATTTACATTTTAATTAAATTTATGTAATTATCATGATATAGTTAAAATTATACAATTTATGTGTATTAAACATGAACATTCATATATATCATTTAAAAACAATGTTTCAATTTTTTGAATATTTAAAATATTGAATATGTACAAATATCATTCATATTAACTATAGCACGAAATTCATCCGATTTTTGTATAAACTTATGATAATCGAATTTTTGCACAAAATTTGTACAGACCTATGAAGCTTGATAAGTTTGTGATGTTATGCAATTTGGTTTCACATTAAGCAATATGATTCCAAAGTGCTAAGCGAATTGGGTGAAGGTTTTGGGGTGTTAAATGTCCTAGCTTTAAACAAATATTAATGCCTACTTTCCAACAAAAGTTTTAATGTGTAGATGAGTTCATATATGTTGGTTTTGATGTTGATTCCTATGGAATATAATGATGGTGAATGTAACCTAAACCTGCAAAGTTCAATGTGATCAATATATGTGGGTGGGAAGGAGCCCATCTTTTCAATTCAATTGATCCATACCCAGAACATAATAATTCTTTCATGATAGTAACATTTGCTCAAAGCTTGTTAAGGTGATCTTTTATTGCTTACTATCTAAAAGATTGTGACTTGCAATATTATTTGTAAGAATTGAAATGTAGACATTTTACATATAAGGAAATTCAATCAACTCATAAAGGTTGAAGGTTGGTGTGCATGGAATAACCAAAAATAATCAAGGTAGGTTGCAAGACCTAATAGAAGTCACACAACTAACATGCCAATGGGTGTTCCTTAATCTTCAACAATAGTGATAGTGGTGCATTAGTGAAACAACATTTACAATATCATAATTCGATTTTTTCAATCCACAATAACAAAAAAACCCACCTAGATAATCATTGCATTTAATAATTTTTGAAAGTTTGAACATGATAGTAAATCATATAAAATATTTAAGCAATAGGAAATAAGAAAAAGTGAAAGTACCTAATACACACCATAAATGCATTCACAACTATGATTCAACTTCTTTTCAATTATATTTAATCACAAAGTCTATTTAAATCCACAATGTAATTTGTCTTCACATCGTAGTTTACTTCAATTCAACTTGTTCAGCTTCCAAGCAAATAATATATATGCCTTGTTTGAAATCCTCAATAATGTGGTCAAATCCCCACTACTTGCTTCACATGATTGTCAAACAATTCACAAGGATATATTCTAAGGAAGAAAAATTAATGAGAAAAGGATAAAAATCCTTACAATGTAAAAAAAATTATTTGATTATAAAGGTATAGCAAAGGAACCTAGTAAGCAATGCAACAAAATTGAACACGATAAAATCAGTAGATTCTTTAAAAAGGGAAGGTTAGAACATTCATTTAAAAGAAAGGACCCAAAAACCATGTCATGAAGTTTTTTACCTTGCAAGCTAAAATGTAACACCTTCAATTTTTTTTTGAATATTAGGATCAAGAGCTAATCAGGTGAGGGTACCCAAGATAATGAAAAGTTTTCACACAAACAAAAGTATAACATCCACAACTAGAGGAAGGGACTTGATCATTGAAAAAAATATATTGACTATTTATATATGTGTTAAAAAAAAATTCAATCAATACTAAATCAAAGCCTTTATAAAAGAAAAAAACTTAGTTGTAGAAATCTACATTTCATGGTATCAATCATATGCCCATAAACACACACAAAGAGAAATGTATTGGACAATTGCTTTGCCTCATAGAGCTTTGACACCTACATAAAACAACCATGACCTGATGTGAAATTATGGCCAAATGCATTAGCAAAATTTCACCAATAAACAAAATGAAAAAATAAAATCATTTTGGACATTTCCATTGTGACAAGTTTTGAAAAAAAAATAAAATTACCAAATTTCCGTATATGGTTCCAAAATTAGCCAAAAATTATGACTAATTCTTCCTATGAAAACAAACTAATCACTGCTTTGACTACATCACAAAATTCATAAAATAAAATATTGTTCATTACAACCAATCTATTATCCAAAACAACATTAATAAATAAATTATTTTATTACACATTGCATAGGAGACAAGGTTACTAACTCATTTCAAGGATGGCAACAAGGGTGTATGTGACATAAAAACTAGGTCACATGACAATTATAATACATAGCACACATATATTGAAAGGTAAATACATTCACAGAGTTTCCCACAAGCATGAACCAGTGGCCACCTAAGTTCTATCTTGTAACCACTTAAGTCATTGCCTTCTTCATCAAAGAGAAGCTTGAGGTTTCTAAGGGGTCAGATTACTCTGATTTTTTTCTCCACTGGCCTTCCTTTTTCTTTTCAAAGTCTTCAGACCACATGAACTTAGAACTACATTGAACTTCCATAGGAACCCAAGTTTTTGTTTACATTTGGTAACACAGATCCCTCATCCCAAATAGACTACATAATCCAATGTTCCTGACACCATCCCTTAACTTGACAAAATATGGAAACATGAAAACAACACATATCAACTCCCCTAATGATTGCTTCACAAGTCTTACAAAGAACCACAACCTTCCTTCATATGATCCACCTTGTAACACTAATGGACTATTGCAGTTCTTTAGAGTTCCCAATAATTTGGGTGTTCCTTTCATGAAATGCAATCCAATAACACCTTCATACAAACCAACCCAAAACACACACTTTGAGAAGAATTTTTAGTCGTTTTCGAAACCTCTAAACTTTTTGTCATCCCCCTTATCAACCATCAAAACCAACCCTTAGACTGAATTTTTGCCTCCTTGAATACATTGTGCAGCAGATTTTCTTGTACCTTTGTTGGAGACAGAGATCTAATCACCCTTCTTTAAAAAAAAACTCTATTTTCCTTTCCCTGAAAAACCAAAACCACATTATTTATCTATTTTGCTGCTCATCCTTTTACCTTTCCACCACAAGATTTCTGCCAACTACATTCACTTGGCAGCTCCCTTGCCACACAATCATCCTACGTCTAGTAGCAACACACACATCCCAAATAGAAGAAAACGACACAAAGATTTCAACGCCATAAAACACCACCGCATCTCCATTTAGTGCTCTTCCTTGTTTCCACGCTGTTGAGAGTAAACACTACGAGCCATCAACAGGGAAAAAAAAAACTTCTTCCTTGAAACCCAAAAAACACTTTCTGTTCACACCCAAAACCCTAAAGTTAGAAACTTGTTACATGTATACTATCCATTTGTCAAAGAAGCAAAAAATACACACATAAGAATCAACAATGCTACCAAGGATCCAATATTTTTTGTGATGATATTTCACCATTTTGCAAAGAAAGGGAAAAAAACATTCTGTCACAAAATTCCTCAATAAAAAAAGACTCATCAAAATTTTAAAAATAAAAATAAAAATTCACCACCATTTATCTACAATATTGAAGAATGCTTAAGGTTCTCTACTTTCATATTTTTTAATATGCGCACATTTTAAATAAAATGTTAGAAGGTGCGTAAATGGTTGCATGGAGCAATGTGGAGCCTTAGTATTGGTTGGTTGGGTATGAGGCAGGGTCAGGCATTTGAAAATTGGACCTCTGACTGTCCTGATGCCCGGCGGGGGTTTGATGCCCAACAATGTAATACCCACCCTCACACTAGTTCCAAGCCTTCAGAAATATCCATCTCCTTTTTTTGGGCCTTGGACTATCGCAACTTTTGGAAGTTTTACCTTATTAGAACCAGTTTCACATTAGGTGAACTGGTTTCTTTGGTGAAAGTGTTTAGACTGTTTAGATTGGAACGGTTTGTTTTGGTGTTCAGAGTGTGGACACAGTAGGCAGATGTACAACATCTTATCTATTGGCAGGGCCAGCGTGTTTTTCATCCGATTAGGGTTTCATCCCTGACAGCATTCTCCTGCTGGAACGTTGCCTGGGGAAGCGTTCCTGAGTCTTCCCCGGGGGGAGCATCTCTGGTAACCTTTTTGGTGGACTGATGCACGTGACCGAAGAAAAAATGAGGGCGGATCTGCTTGCGGATGCTGGATGCTCGTGCTACTCCTCATCTTTACCGGAAGTTGCTACCTCTAAAATGTCGCAAAAGAATCTTCTACTCCGAATTTTTACCGGAAGTTGCTACCGCAAAAATGGTGCAAAAGAATCTTGTTGTTGTTGTTGGGGTTCAGCTTGAGAGTTGAGAGAGAGAGAGAGAGACAGGAGGACTTGGAAACAAAACCCAAACAAATAGAAACAAAGAGAAAACAACAAAAACAAAAGTTTAGAGCTGGAGCTGAAAACTCCGCGTGATCTCCTGAAAAGACTACCGATGGGAGGAAGAAGAAGGTGCCTGGAAGGATTGAAAGACAACTGGAAAGAAACCATTAAATATTAGTGAAAAATTGTTGTTCATATATTTGGTGTGCACTGTTCTGGTCTTTATCTTGAGGACGGAGAAGATCTCCCCCTTGACCCCACTCTTTTGTAACTACTACGCAACATCCACCAGGTGGCTAGACTTTGGCGGCTGCATGAATTGAGGCCGCCCAGCTAGTCAGCCAGCAAAGCAGACGGACCTGTTTGAAATAACTTAGTGAACAAACCACCTGTGTTAGCAAAGCCAGCAGCCACCGTTTGGGTCATAACAAGATATTTAGTTACCAAGTTCTAATTAAGTTTGATTGATTTAAAGAGGAGCTTCGGAGTCACAACAGTTTACTACTCTATTTGTAGCTAGCTGTTGCTGCATCGCGATCCTGCTCTACTTAGAGCAACATCACACACCACAAAAAAGCTGGGCCAAAACTATTTTGCTGGGTCAAATCGGCATGTTTTGACTTTTTTTCATGTTCAAGGTCACACACTGTGACTCCTGGAAGCATCCCTTGGGGATGCTTTTAAGTAGCTTGTACCTACTTAGTACTTACATCAACTCCATCGTCCCCCAGACTTTTTAGATGCAATCTAAACCGCTAGTCTGGTGAAGCTTCAGAAGAATTTAACGAAAACTCCATCACAATAACTTTTATCATTAGCGTTGAAAATCCTTTTGAGTTATGGTTCCAGTTTCTGACAAGCCGTGGGTTTTTGCCCCCTCCCCACCCATCATATGTGAATGTAGTTGTTATTTGCCAATACAAAAGTACTGCCTGCCAGTGTTTCATATTTTCTACCCTTGGCCTAATTTATCTTTTTTCTCAAAATAGATGGAGCTGCCAAGGCACGCTTTGAACTCATGGTTTGTTTAGGATTTTTTTTTAATGTAGCCTAAGTGGCAATCATCCATAGGAAGATGTAGAAAAAATGGTGATCATCCCTAGGAAGATTTAGCCAAATCTGGCTATAAACCAGATATAGCGAGATACAAAAATTTCAAGCAACCTTATTTATTCATGGCTACAAACTGAAAACCAATTAATTTCACTTTTTGGTGAAAATTTGCCAGACTCTCAAGAAAACACTGTAAGTTTGGATCCTGTGTTATGCACATTTTGAGCTTGTAATGGGCACTAGGTGTTGATTACAAGCACAAAACGGCTCCATTAAAAGAGATTTTGGGGTTGAATTTAATGTGCCAAGAAAATGGAGTTTGAATAAGTAGGGTGTTCTTGGGAAGGGCTATTAGTCCAGGCGAGAAAATTGTGGCAGCCAATTTTAGGAATAGAATTTCCATGCAAATAATGAGAAGTCGCGTCATGAAGTGAAGGGTCCTTCCTTCTTTTTTCTTGTAGGCGGTTTTTTGTTTTCAAGTTGTGTTTGGTGTGGAGAGTGGACTGTGCACTGTTCACATTCCACTTGGACGGTGGACAGTCGACTTGCCGTGCAAAGCCTTTTTTTCCTTTTCTTTTTATTTAGTGAAGACATTGGAGTTTAATTATGGATCGAGCATTAGTCGATTTCCTGACAAGGGGGCAGAATCTGCTGCAGTTTTCGTTCTTTTTGGGTTGGGTTCTAGGAATCTGGAATCAAGGCGGTAAATTAATGTCCCGATCCTCTGACGAAATTCATTAAATCTTTATTGAAAGTTGAGAAATAGACCCCAAATTCTTCTTCTGCAAAGTGCGTGCAGGAATAGCTGATTTTGTGAAGTTCTCAAGTTCATTAAAAATTTCGTGGAAATTGAGAAACAGAGCCCAAATTCTTCTTCTGCAAAATTCTGCAAAAGTGCGTGCGAAATAGCTGATTTTGTGAACTTCTCAAGTTCATCAAAATTTTCTTAGAAGTTGAGAAACAGAGCCAAAATTCTTCTTCTGCAAAATTTTGCAAACGTGCGTGCGAAATCGCTCCTTTTGGGAGGTTCTCAAGTTTTCTGGCTAGGGCGGAAAAGAAACAAATCGGACGGAAAATGAAAATGAGTTAAGATGGATTTTGCAGTGATGCACGATCAGCTTACCGACGTCACCTCACCGACGTGCCGTATGCATCTGTAGCCACGTTACAATTCCCGATTCTCACGCAATCAACGATCGCCAACACTGGAAATTTCTTAAAATTGTCACCTCGATTTTTCCACATTTCTTTTTCCCCGCCTTACGTGGACATTTGGATCATGCACGACGCTAAGCAACGCTAGACTAGTCTTAGCAACTCTAGACTAGGCTAAGCGACGGTAGGCAACGCGTGTGTGACGCGTTTGCCGACGTATAGGACCTCGATCCTCGAAGCAACGCCGGCAGCAAGACTTGGATTCAGGACCTCGATATCTGTTAACTTCTTAACTACTCTTCTCCTGCCGGCTCGGTAAGAAGTGGCAATGTGATAAGTCCACATCCCGATCGACATCCTGATGGATATGATCGACAGTTAGGCTAATAATGGCCCTTGGATGAAGGGCCATCCAAGGTCCTAATCCGTATCCTGAACCAGGTCTTGTGTTCAGTTAGTGGTTAGTAGTAGATCGAGAGTTCAAGGGCTGAGCTAATAACACGTGGCATGAGATCTGGATTCCAGTGGGACTGGATACTGGGACCTGGTTTTTAGGACGTCGCCTGCTGCTTGCTTATCCTTCTCTTTCTTCTCCAGTTCCGCAGAGCGTTTCTTTTCCTTCTCAGAGCAGTTTTCCTTGACAGAGGAGTTTCGGTTCCTAATCTCTGTTAATCAAGGCTGTGAAGCTTTACAGTTTGAAATTTTGAAGTTTTTCAAGCAAAATTTTGTGCCGGCTAATTCGCAGAACAGTCTTTGTGGTGTACTAAGATCATTGAACACTTGAAGAAGAAGAGGCTCAGGAGTTTTTCTTGCATGTACTGCTTTGGTTTTCCTTTCTGAAATTTGTATGATCTGATTCGAATTCTTTCGCGAAGTTTCATTTGCGAAATCTTTCTTCTTTCTGTGAAGCTTTTCATATTTTGGATTTCTGAGCGTTTTGGAAGTTTGTGTGAGAAGTCTGGGTGAGAATTATTAGTAGGCGCAGTCAAGAGAGAGAAAGACGTCAGCAAGATCCAATCAGCGAATTTTTGGCATCGGAGGAAGATAATGATGCGCGGATATTGAACAGCTTCGAATTCGACGATCCTATCCGTTTGTACGTTTTCACGATCTTTCTCCTTTTCTTTTTTTTCGAGAAGAAATGTGAGTGCGTGATATTGCAGGCAGCAGTCTGAGTGCTGAATCATGTATTGTGAGGTTGAATTTCAAGCGAATTGCAGCTATGAAGAGAGAATAATGAAGCTCTTCATGTTGCTGAACTTCATACTGGTTTCGTCTCGAATCAGAGAAAGAGGGCGATAGCTAGTAGAGAAAGACGCGGAAAACTGAAATTCCGCTTCCATAAGAACAGAATTCGCTTTTTGTTTTGTCAAATTCTTGTTGTTAGTCCCTTAGTTGCTGTACTACCTGCTCTCGTGTTTTCAGTTTAGCACCTCGTAAGAATTCTAGACGTCTAGATTGTTCTAGAAGCCGCCTGAATAGGTGAATAAACGCATGAACAAGATGCTTCGGAGATGAATCGGAGATCCTTCTCAGGGAGTCTTGTTGTTGAAAGAGTTTAAAGAATTCCATGGGTCAGGATTTGACGAACTTGCTGCACACAAGAACGTTGACAAAAGGTCAGTTTCTCACCACCGTTTGGCTATTTTTCATTCTCTGGTAATACAGGAATATTCAGACCGTAGAGTCTAGAGAATGGAAGTTTTTGAGCGTGCCGCGACTGTGCGGCTGAAGAGTATTCATGGAAGATTTCTCTGGGCAGACGGCAACCGAAAATCGGTGTCTCAAACTGGAGATAGTAGAGATGTAGCGACAGTGTGGAAGGTGGAGCAAGTCACAGTCGGTGCTGCAGTTCGGTTCAAGAGCGTGCATGACTTGTACTTGGCGGAGACGGATTTCGCCTACATACTAGGCCTGACAGGAAAGAAGGTGATCCAAAGCTACTCCTCCAAGGCAGATTCCGCTGTCGAGTGGCAACCGATTTCCCAAGGCAAGTATGTAAAGCTCAAGACCAGGAAAGGCACTTTCTTGCGGGCCAATGGAGTGATGCTTCCAGGATACCGCAACTCTGTGACACATGATGTTCCTGAGAGCCCAGCTACACAATCTTGGATTCTTTGGGAAGTTCAGGTTGTTGAGTCCATCCCTCGCAAGTCGCCTGTTGAAGAAGCTCCAATACATGTAAGTCTAGATACAATTATCTTCTCTCAAAGATCTTTCTAATTTTTGTGAAGCTGGGCGAAGAGGAGGAGGATCAAAATAGTAAGGAAGGAAACATTAATGGAGGGATTTGAAGTTCTGACAGAATATGAAATATTTAAACATTGGTTATAATTGTTTTGGTACATGTTAACATGTTTAAACTTTCAAAGATCTAAGTTACCCTGTTGTTAGATTCAATTTTTTTTCCTCTCCATGATCATTATTATTTAAAAATATAATACATTAAGCAATGTTTACAATTGTTTTGCTACATGTTAGCATGTTTGAACCCTGAGAAACAACCACCCGACTTGTAAATATGACTTCCTTTCTACCCAACATAATCATTCATGGCTATTCGAAACAAAATGTGTTGAGTACATGATGAAGAAGACGTTCCCGATTGATAGTACTGACTACGTTTCTTAGTGTGCTTGTAAGCTTTCTTTGCGTCCTGTTTCCTTCATATCATTCTCATGGAATTGGAATTATTCTCTTTGCATTATGTGCAGCTGCAGAGCTTTTACAGAGAAAAGGAGAATGTATCTTTGTCGCCTTACGTCTCTATTGATTCTGATGTTCCAACTTTTAAGTCTGAGACTCTTTATTCTTCTGATGATGAAGAAGAGGTGAGGAAGTTGGCCCAAATCAACTTGTCTACAGAGAGAGAACAACTTTTACCCAATATTGTGCTCTCACCAGCAAAGTCTCAAAACTCCTTCGACGGAAATGGATCACCAACAATGGCTTCACGAGGAAGAAAAGGTCAAATGTCACCCAATGGGAGGCCAAGGGCATTACAGAGACCACAAAGAGTATCTGTGAGACATTCTAATGATTATGAAGAAGAAGAGAGGCCAAGGACACCACCACAAAGAGGATTTGAGAACCATTATGATGCTTATGAAGTGAGACCAAGGAGATCCGTGAGTCATTTTGATGCTGAAGAAGAGAGGCCAAGGACATCACCAAGAGTATCTATGAACCGATTTGATGCTGAAGAAGTGAGCCCAACGACACCACGCAAGAAACATCGGAATTCCCTCAGAGACAGAGACAGGGGGCAAGGCCATGAGAGGGTGACACCATCATCTCCAAGTAAACGTCTAAGTGGTTCTCCAAGGGAACAAAGTCTTTCTGCAAGGTCATCATCATCATCATCATCATCATCATCATTGAATCCTGACAGTCACAGGATCTTCTACACGGTGACCAATGAGAATGGTGCTTCGCCTGAGAATACAGATTGGGGAAGTTTTGTGTTCAACAGCAGTAGTGTCAGCGAACTGAAAGAGGAGCTACAAAAGCGTACTGGCATCAATGAGGACATTCTCGTGGGCATTCGGAGTCCACTTAGTAGCAAGTTGTCTGTATATAGGGAAGAACTGCTGCCAGAAGGTGTGGCAGTAATGCTGGAAGTCATCAAGGTCAGCTCGCCAGGTAAAAGCCTCATCTCTCTCCTTCAGGTTAGGTAACACAATTCTCTAGGGGGAGGAGATAAGGGTTTGTATCACATAACCGTGGGAATTCCTTAACATTTTTCCAGTCTTAAATCTTGTTCTACATGTGTGTCAGCATGTAGTCTTGTAATGTTTTATGGTAAGGTTTTGCAGTAGGACGAACTTGAAACTTCAAAATATGGAGAACTGTTGCTAGTCTATTGTTGAAGTTGAATGCTTCTCCCTTTGTGTAACCTGTTCTTGTTTACACATGGGTATTCACGATCACTTTGATTTGTGAAGGTCAGATCACTGGAAGAAATTCTAGTACCCTCAAGTTCCTTAATATTCAAATAAATGTATATCAAATTGTTGGTTGCTTATATGTACATGTAACCAAACCACTAAATTTTTTCTCTTGTTTTGTTTTTTTGCAGTAGGGAGAATGCTTTCAAAACCACACAGTGTTCGAACAGTATACAGCAGGGGCAACAGCACTGAGTTGCGAGATAGTGTCAGATGAATCATGAAACGAATCAATGACCATTGATTACCAAACCAATTTTCTCTCCCCTATACATTCCCAGACTTCGTAATTTCTCAACGAAGTCATCAAATCTAGATCTTGCATGGAGAGATTCTCCACCAACAATTTGCCTTCAGGTGGACAAATTCCCAAGGTTTGTTTCTCATGCCCTGAGATGGGAAAATTGCTCAAAACCATTTCAAAGGTTTTGCTGTGTATTCATGTACCCAACTGAACAAATAGACGTCTGGGATAGAGGCACCCATTGTACTTAACTAGATCACACAGGATGTTCATACATTGTTAAGGGATTTCAAAGAGTTTTATCACATTAGGGAGGGATTAGTGTACATGGCTACATGAAAGAGATTTCCTGCAGTTGTATCCAATACAGTCCACAACTGGACTGGTCTTCTGTGGAGTAAATGGAATAACTTTAGTATGGGATTTTAGTATGTGTTTTTCAATTGCTTGCTGTGCAATAGAGTGAGTTGTATGGCATAAGAATTTTCTGCAGTTTGTTTGAGGCATTATCAGCTTTCGATTGCGTGCATTATATTGAGCTTCATTGCATCAGATCAGCTTTGATCTTCCCATTTGTTTCTCTTGTTGCTTGATGGAATGTGCAGCAAAGAGACTTTAATTCACAAAAAGCAGATGATTTGACGGAGTCAAGGTTGGTTTTCTAACTCAAAGAGAAGTTGACAACTCAAATGGCAAATTTTACTTTGATGAATTAACTGCACTTGAAGAAAGGTGTCAGCTCCTAAAAATGTTTTATCACATTTTGGGAGCTGCCACCCTCATTTGGCTGGAGCTCTCTAAATGATGTAAACTTGTTATAAAACGAGTATAATAAATATTCAGAGTAAGTCACAGACTTAGAAGAGAATTTTAGTATACAAGAAGAGCCAAAATGCCAGTGAAAAAACAGCAAGAATGTGCTCCCAAAACAGTATGGCAGATGCTTCTTTTTCAGCATGACCCCTGAGGTTTGTTACAGCTCCTAAACAACAACATCAACAAAACCAAACTCAAATCAGCACTGCAAAGAATGAACAAATTATCCCTTTGTGGCAAAAATGATTTGCTTGATATCATTTCATATGTTAAAGAAATCTGTGTAAAGTCATCGCGCTTCTGGGCCCTTCTTTCATTCACTAACACCTCTTTTAACTCTTACAGATAATGAAATTATTCCACAGTATGCATGACCACTCAATGTTCTCAAGAAAGAAGCAAGAACCCCAAAAAAAAAACCCATTCACATTTTTTAGTCTAATTCAGAGGACAAATTGAATAAATAACACAAGAAAAGATAGATAGATGCATGCATATAAATTTTACCTGCAAGAATGGAAGTGGGCATTGACTGTTGGAGGAGGAGCACAAATTGAAACATTTTGTTATTCGGTGGAAGAAAGCCCAATCTGTCTGCCATCAGCACTACGGCTAATCCTATGGGTGGCATCAAGAACAGCCTTGTGATTGTTATCGCTATTGTTGAACGAAGGCCCAAATGTGAGCTTCCTGGTCCTGCATGCATATATTCAGTAATTTTGTTGCTTAGAAGTAAGCGTAATTCCTTACTTGACAACAAGTATGTTTCCCTTTTCCAGAGTCGGAGGCAAAAAAAATAGTAGAATCAGAGGATTTTTTTTGTTTTTTTTTTTTTTTTTTCAGGTGAAATTTTAAACTGGTAAAAAAAAAATTTGGAAATTTATTTTAGAAGTGTACACTCGAAAAAAAATTGATAAAAATTTGGAAAAATTCCCCAAACCTTTCCAAACCACAAATTTAATTGGGAATAAGAAAAAGAAAAACCCTGGGCACAATGTGTTGTGGTGAAAAATTTGAGCTCAAAAGTGCATGGAAATTGTGTAATGAAAATACGCACCGCCAACCAAATTGCCACCCAAGACTAACATAATACAAGGGACCATTGCTCCACTGCAAAACCCAGACAGTACCCCTTGAGTAAACTCATAAAACCCTGCCACAGTTGTTATGGCAAGGGACCTTATAAAGTGCAATAGTCCCCTCCCAAAGGGGAGAACTTCTTGTTCATACTGCACCCACTGGTATCATCAATTTTCTTGAAAAGCAAAGGAGCCTTTTGCACATGGTGAGGCTCTTGTGCCAGAGGGCGTTACCAGAACTAAGGCTATGCTCTCTCCACCCCTTATTCTGGTAATGGCCTCCTCTAGGGCCTTTTGTACCCATACGAGGAATCAAAGAAACAGGCAAAACAACCACTATGACAAGGAGGGCTGTTATGCCGTGTTTTCCCTTTCAATCGACTAACTCTCATGCTGAATTGGTCTTTCAGCACAGGTGCCAATTTTGTAGACCGAATCAGCAGGCCATGTGAACTCTGTATAAACCTTACAGCTATTAATGCCACCAAGGGGGCAGAGTTTGGCCTTGATTCCAACTCCTAGTGAGTGCATGCCCGTGTCATATTGGGCTTGGTCACAGGCTCACTAAGAGCAGGAGCTGGCCAAACTCTGTCCACTCTCTAGTACATACAAGTTACTACTTCTAGAATATGTCAGCAATGAGATACTAGAGTGGGTACCAAAAGAGTAGTCAAAGCAGACGTTTTTTTCAAGAGTCAAAGCAGAGTTTTTTTCAAGTGCTTCTCAAGCTATGAAGGTCAGGGAGTGAACCTGCTTACCCCACCATATTGAGGCTGTCATAGAAGAAGAAAAAGATAGAATGCTCCTCAAACATCAGGTTTCTCAACACTGGTACTGATCCCATCACCAATGCCAACAACTGCACAGTACCAAATGCAGGCTAAAATTGTTATTTTTTTTGCCAATTCCGTATATGAGATTGCCATGAACATCTGTTTCTACTACATGTGCAGATGGAAGACCATATAATAATATGAGCATAGCTTGCCGTGTGGCATTTGAAAAAAACTCCATTGACAAATGCAGAAGTGAGGTGGAGTTGCTAGTACAAGTCCTGATGTAACATACCGATGCAACAACTGGGGGTTGGAAAATATTTTCCAGCCATCTTCCTGAGACCTGAAAAGAAAGCAAAATCATACAAAAACACAAGCAACAACAACAATACCATGAGCACAAAAGAAAGTAGAAACAGGGAGGGATTGCATCCCCAGTTCCGGATTTGCCTTACCTGCGCCTTGATTGCTTACTCATATTCTACATTAAATCAATCCTTGTCGTTATAAGGTCCTGCGGATCTTCTGAACTAATACCCAGTTTCACAAAATGATACCCAATTTCACTCTCTTTAAGGGTACACTCAAATTGGGTATGAAACAGGGTTTCATGGGTCAAACTAGGGTCGAAAGACAGGGTGACTTTGTGGGTAACTCTAATCGATCATGCTTCCCATTGCACAAGATTTGACAAGTGAATTTGGCCAAAGGACAGAATTTGTGACTCTCTGACCTTGGGCAATGTATCTGAAGATTGAGGGAGCAGTAAAGGGACTGATATCGAGTCTTCCTTTTGGATGTTGTCTGGCAGGAAATTTGTTTGTGAAAATCCATTAGCATCATCAATATGGACTGGACTTATGCTCTCCACTTTTATATCAATTTCTGGAGATGATTCCCTGTTTGCATCTTTGGGTGGTGCCAGCACGTGAAACACAAAGGTGTACACTATTACAGCCCCAACCTGCAGCACACAAAACCACCAAAAACTTGAGAAAAAACCTTCACACATGCACCCAGTCTAGCTGAACTACCCAATGGTCCAATAATCCATATTAGTCTGGTTAACCGTGTTGGTTTGACTTTTTTCCTATATGTATAAAAAAAATTCATTCCAAGTATAAACTTGTTTTCTCTGCACTAAAAAAGAGAACCATTCCCACTCTTAAAGAAAGACATAATATAAGAAAATTTGTGGTACATGGTGACAAAAATATGCAACCATCTCTCTTTTAGACATACACACACACGCACCTACCCATTGGCCAAAAGAGATGTATGCCACACCCTCTGAATTGCATGTTTCAGAATCCTGCCCAAATGGATTGTCATCAGGTCGACAAATTGCTCCTATAATCACTAGTGGTATATTGCCAATATTCCCTGTCCCAGTCAAGAAGAGAAGACTTAGATACTCAGCCTCAAAATTCTTCTGAGAAAAAAAGTTGCGATGGATGTAATCACAATAAATTGCATCACACATTCATGTGGAAACAAGAACTATTTACGTACATCAAAGTAGAGCTTGATGAGCACTTCCCAAATGACTTGAGAATCATGTGGAAAATGAGAAACCCTAAACCCTTATGTGGAAAATGTTCAACAGAGGTGCAAAATTTAACATATTTCCCAAAGGCTTTTTTCTGTTACTTTGCAGAGCTTTGTGTCTAGCAAATGCATGATCTCTCTCTCTCTCTCTCTTGAGGTCAACAATTTATGATTTGAGAAACAGTATTAAACTGCAAAACACAGGTATTGTAAATCTCAGAATCTGATTTATTTTGAATTTTACAACCATGAGTTAAACCAAAAATCCTTGAATTTTTTTCATGATGCAATCACCCATCAGATGTGTAGGAATGGGAAAATCATCTTGCAGCAGCTTACCTATGCCAACCATAATGACGAAAAAATTGAAGAATTGAGGAGGTGGTCTGACCAGGAGAGCCATCAAGTAGCCAAGTGTGCACCCGAGAACTGCTCCTATCACAATGTTTACTGGAATGAACCACCTGTTCATTGTCATTCCCCAATTTTGCACCCACCCACCCACAACTTGAGCATTATCATGGTCCAAATCCAGCTTTTAAATGGGTCTTCACAAAAATTTCACAACTTATCCTTGTTGCATCACAGCACTGTTATTGCAATCAGAGCACTGGTTGTGGCATGAGCGTTTGCAAGTTAGATTGTCCATAAATGGGTATCACAATGCAATTTTCTCATGATAATTCTTGCCTGAAGAAGCTTAGACATTTAAGAGCGTCTCCACACATATGTAGTATTAAACTGGCATGTACACTATGTTTTAAAGAAGTATAGGAGCCAAAATAATGTGAAACTCAGTGTGGGCCTGTAATTGTGCCAAAGATACAGTGCCTTCCAAGTGGGTCAGTAAAAGGAAATGATTGTTTCTGACTGGCCAGCCATAATGATTGACCCAAGTGGAGACATTTAAACAGTCTCTCACTAAGTTATACTGTCCACATTTTCATGTTTATAGGTGAGGATGGGAGGGAATGATAACACTGTATGTTAAATGTGAGTAACACTGAAAAGGCTGGCTCCAATAGGGGTGTGGGTGGAGATGCTGTAAGAAATTACATTTTTAGGAGTGTTGTCAAAGAAAAGTACTACCATCCAAGAGCTTGGATAGCAAGCTCACCATAGAAATATTTTTTGGAAGCTGATGGCTGTTCCTAGCTGAGTGAAGATCAGACATGGCAAGAAGAGGGAAAACACCAGCTGCAGTGCAAGATCCAAACCACAAAAATCCCAACTCCACAAGCTGATGATCAGATGATCAGTAACTTACTAGAAAGCAGCAGCAGAAGCTATGGTTTGACCTGCAACATCAGTTTCTTCTTTTTCTATTTCCTTTTTCTTTTGGATCCTTGCATTAAACTTGCAGTTATGATCAGGATTGTGCGGGAGCTGGTGCGGTATGATCATCAGAACACATTCACAGAAAGAAGAGATTCAAGAAGAACGAAGAGTACAAGTGCAAGGCATTATGGGCATGATGTCTAGACCAGCAAGTGTTGGGCCGAGTTTTGGCTGGTATGTGGCAAGTATATACCTGATATTGAGATTGATATAGCCCTGGCATTATGTCAAGTCCCTACTAAGCAGGCATTGATATTCATAGGCTGGTATTGCCTCATCATCAGATCATTATACCATTCCCGTAGGTTCTTGGATACCAGTCTATATGTGCATTTAGAGGAATATTTGGAACCATCATGTCAAGATCATCATGCATGCGACCTTTACCTTGCTGAGCACACGACGAGAGGGTGCCGTCAGGATGTTGATGTAAGGGGTGGCCATGGCTAAGCCAAAACCGCATAAAACCAACACCTTTGCTATAGGCAACAATGCAAACTGTAGCAGCGATGTAGCTGAACCCACTTGCAAGCTCGTCATATGTAGCAATTCATCTGTCAACAATGCTGTCACCCCGTCCATCTTCAACTCCTCCTAGCTAGCTAGCTCCAAATAACAACCAAATAACAACGCAACCAGGATTAGACGGTTCTGTCGTCGGACCCTAATACCAGGACCAGGCTAGTATCAAAGTTTGAAAAAAAATAAATCCAATACCAGTACCAACCTGACTAGGAATTCGGTAGTGATGGAAATACGAGTTCATCAAATGCAATCTGCATCTTCGATGACGTCTAGTACAAGTACTGCAGCTGATGATCAGGACGCCGCTAAAAACATCGATCTAGTTCGACGAAGAAGAAGTACCCACAAAGAAAAAAAAGAAAAAACAAGTACTGATAGAGGAGACAGCACTAATTATACTTTGAGGATTCAATTGCGATTTGACGACTTGTCGCTCCACATCTTGTCGAGACGCATGCGAATCGAACCCTGCAGTAAGTACTCTTCAGGGCTGCTTCCTGTCTGTCTGTCTTTCTGTAGCACCATGAAAATTGCCCAAAAAACAAAGAACCTACGACTCTTTTAGCAGACACTAGTAAAATCTCACGAACACGATCTACTAGAGATTCAGGAATCCACTTCCCCCAGCAGGTCAAAGGTGTAGTTGTATCACCGAAGCTCTGCGCTTCTTGCTGCGATTGACAGCTAGAGATCAGTATTAAGTGCAGCAGCAGCGTGCAACAGAAATATTGCTGTTATGATAATCAATCAGGTAAATCATCCTGGCGGCATCCTGCAACTGATCTCCAAATTAGCGTCGAATTACAATCATCTAGAAAACCTCGACACGAAGAACTCGATATTCCACACTCTTCCACAACACCAAAAAACACAAAAAAAGTATCAAAGACGTCAAAGCAATTTTGTCCAAAAAACTTTTCTTGCAGTGTGTCTCTATTAGGAAAGTGACTACACTCTTCATGAAAAAACTGAAAATTTAGTGTAAGTACAAAGTTTTGTGGATGATCTCGATCATACTCTCTCTGTTTCTCTTTCTGTCTCTCTCTTTATATCTCTCTGTGTCGCCCTCTCTCTCTCTCTCTCTCTCTCTCTGGCCATACTCTTCCAAGTGTAAAAATGAAGTTAGGGTAGCTAATTTTCCACGTTCTCCAAAGTGTCGAAAGCTTTTCCAGTTTTTTTTTTTTGGTTTTGGAGAAGAATAAAGTGGAGTCGAGTGCAAACTCTTGACACTCCTCCGAATATCAAAGTGCAAGCATCGATCACATGAAGGAACATGTTTGGTCTTTGGGCCATTGACAACACATTGCACACTACGTTTTGGATGAAGAATAGTAAAGGTTATGCCGGTGTGGACCAGTAAAATGGATTTTGGCTATAATGTGTGTTCACAATATGATTGGGTGGTCTTGATTGGCCAAATAAAATGATCAATCCAACTAACTTGTTATTAGTAGTCTCCCACCTTTTATCAATGGTCATGTTTATGGGTGGGGAACCAATATGTTCGCAATGTCGAATGTGAGAATATATTGTGAAAAGCCCAAAGACCAAATATGGGTGGAGTTGCTCTAAGAACCCAAAGTTTGTGACCATTGTCCATCTTGATATGTGATGGAATATAATATGTAAATTATAGGACAAGGTTACAACTAACATTCAAAATACCTACATCACAAAACAAAACAATTACTTTCAAAAGCAAAGCAAACAACTTGCACATAGCATAAAGTAAGACTCAAAAAATGTTACAAGATACTCTCCTTAGAACATCCCATGTTTCATGCTCTGTACGAACTTGGAATCCAACTATTAGATCTTCTCGCATGTTTGGAGTTATGGTGGAAACACTTTGTACCTTTTGAGGATGTGTGAGAGAGAGATAGAGATGCAATTAGTTAGAAATACAGCTTTTCTACTCCTAAAGTTGCACTGGTTTCTCCATGGTGTGTGTTAATGACAGAGCTGATCAGAGTTTGTTTGTTGCACCAAATCCACCTACACCCAGCATATGGGCCTCTACAACCTACTGTGTACCCTATCCAAAAATAGTTTGCAAGTTATTTCCTTACCATCACCTGGACGAATGAAAGCTTGGATAGTGTATAGTCATTAACTGAATGCCACCAAATGAACCAATCACTGGTAACTGTCAATCAAAACCAATTGTGTTTCTTTACTTGCCTTTTTTGAAAAACACTCTACCATGTGAATATTTTCATGTCCAAATTTAATTTGAAGCCTGAACTTCGTCTAAACCATTACATTATTATTGTTGGTGGACTTGCTCTTTGATCCACCAGCAGAAATAAAATGGCCTCTAGACTTTATGTTGGATGTGATTAACAATAGTCAAGGCCCAAATAGGGGTTGTGGGTGTACCTTCTCATACTTATCACATATTGGGGGATCCCAGGTGGGGGGCGGGGGACTTACATCTCATCACATATGCAAATCCATCATTGATCAGTTCCACAGGACCAATTGCACAATGAAAGCATATTAACTTCCATGCAAAGGAGAGTACTGCATAAAGCCACATGAGCACAAACTTTTTCCAAATATTGCGTACATAACAAAGAACAGGTCCTCAATGTATGCTCAATCTCTAGTGGTACTGGGTAGTGCCTTCTTTATTTTCTATGCATGCCAGTTGTCCATTTGCAATAGGCAGGTGATGACAGGTGGCTTCTTTTCATTGCTTGAAGGATTAAGTATTTGGTGATGATGGGAGGGCAAAGAATTTTTTTCACCAGAATTTTTCAAAAACCCTCTCTCTCATTATCTCATATCCAATTATTGGCTATGTACTATCCATCCACATGCATCTACTTACCTCTAGTAACCATCAAATGTCGTACCTACTTACCTGCATAGTTGTAACCACTTATATTACCTACCTACTTATCTATGATACTTACCCACTTACATAGGTAGTTAGGTAGTGTGAGGCGGAAGTAGGAGGCTTTACAGTATAGGTTACCGAGGTGGAAGCCTGTCATATGATGCAAATATACCTCAGTATATAACTAACCTTGGTAACTCAGCTGTAGATGGAAATCATCAATGGACAGGGAACACTTTTGCATTGGATACATGTCCCCTAAGTAAACATGGTAGTTAACTATGTACTAACTACTAACCATTCACATGCATCTGCCTACCTACTAGCTACCAAGTGCCTTACATACTTATCTACCTTCATAGTAAAGAGTAATCACTTACAGCGTCTAAGAGCATCCCCACGGGTGCTCAGTATGTGACCCTGCCAAAATATTTCTTGTATCCAAGTTTAGTTATATTTCAGGCCTCCATTCATGTGTATATTGTACACTTCTTTTTAAAAAAGGTGTACAGTGTGTATACCTTCCAACCAAAAGTGGTGTATTTCATCAACTGTTTTTGTGTATGTAATTGAGGGATCATAGTTCGTATCCATTAGGGCTAATATTCATGTATCCTCCCAATTTTCATTCTAAGGCTTGGAAGGATGACATTAAAGAAGTGCAACAAGATCAATCCAACACTAGGTCCAATGCTATTACAAGTCAAGGTGCCCAAAGAGAAAAAAAATCTTCAAAATTTTATAATATATTCAATTTTACTATCAAATCATATTGTTGCAATGCTTGAAATTGAATGCATTTCAATGAAAGAGATGTGAATGCCCCAAAAGAAACATTAAAGAGATGTGGTAGATGTGTTGAATGGAAGGAATGATGGTTCACATATGATAAAAGTATCTTCATCTTCACTAGTAATCAATATCCTTGGATTTCAGTTTTCGTATTGGCCAAACTGAATAAAATATCTTTGATTTTTTTCTGGTTACTCTACCTTCCATATCAATGCAATGATAGGTCCATTGGATGATATATGGGTGAAGAAAGTTCAAATGTTGGATAGTTGATAAAATGGATTTAGTTGGAGAAGTTAAACATTAGATGATATATGGGTCATAGATGTTGAATGTTGGAAAAGTTATTGGATGATATGGTGGTTAATGAAGATGGAAGATATATAAACATTTGAAACTAGGAAGAAATGGATGAAGTAAGATGGGATTTTGGAAAGTTAAATATTGGATAGTTTGTAGGTTGAGGATGATGGAAAATTAGAAAAAGACAATGATGGCCCAATGAGATAAGACTCCAAAACGTTGAAATATGCAAAAAAACAATGAAATTATGGCCTCAACAGGTAAGATCAAAGAATGTCAAATTTTGGAACAAATAATATATGAAATGAAGGTTAAGAAAGATAATATCCATATAGAAGTTCCAAACTTGCAAAGACATTGAATGGAAATAAAGTCCAAATTTGGAATCCTAGAAATACAATGAAATATATATCAAGAAAAGTAAAGTGCAAGAAAGTTGGAATCTACAAGTAATGAATCATGAAAGCCAAGACCAATAGGATCAAAAAAAGTGGCCAAGACAAATAGGATCTAAGAAAGTGAGAAATTGAAATGACAATGGAAGTTAGAATCTAGGAAAGACAATGGATAAATTGAAAGTTGAAAATGGTAAGATCCACAGAAATTGGATCTCCAAAAGGTTGATGGATGATATGAAGGCTTAGACATAAAGTTTAAGGAATTTGAAAACAACAAAGATAATGGATGAAAAATGTAGCTATTCATAAATGATGACAAATGAATGACATGCAAAAAAACTTTTGTCACAAGCATGAAAGTGTCATGAAAACTTTGACCTAGAAGGAAAATCAAAACTTTGCAAAAAAAACTAGCAAAGAATGGACACCACAACTAGGTTAACTATATATATATCATTGAACACTTAGTGTGAGTTAGTTGTAAATCCTTGTGCATTCTTTGGTTGCATTTGGGGTTCAAATAAAACTTGTACAATTGTGCTAGATGCATCCATAACCTTGAAGAATGTTCAAATCAACAAAAAAAAAGTGGGCGAAATATCAAGGTTGGAAGTAAAGGGGGTAATTTGACTAACAACAATTTTGGCCATACAAAATTTGACACTTGAACATACAATTTTCACCCTACAAGCAAACAATCCAATATTGTTTGTTTACAAAACATTTCCTATGCAATATCTTTCCATTTTTATTGCATTTTTGTTCACACCTTTGTGTGTGGTTGAAATTTAAGCAAAACAATGGGGTTCAAGATCTAATTCCAAGGTGGTGGTAAGTTTGAAAAAAACTCAAAATCTCTAATGTTTCGAGGTTGATGTTAATCTCGTCTTCACCGGTGTGTCATGACGTGTAGTGTTGTGACGTACGGTGTCGTAAGGGTGTAAATCCATAGTAAACTCTACTAAACAAAAAGACTAAAACCAGTCAAAGGTAGAAATTAATCAACCAAAAATATATGCCCGCACATATATATACAATGCACAAAAAGAAGTTGAGATGAAATTCTCATATATATTAAATTGCAAAGAAGGAAAGAAAACATAATGTATGTAAACAATGGCCATGTAATAGATGCCGTGAGCATCTCGAAATCCAGTTTAACTATGGAGGAAACTCTCCCTAACAAAGGAATTCTAGAAAAACTAATAAGAGAAGGAAATAGCTTGACCTTTTATACAGGCACCAACAAGTTCAAACCCTAAACAAGTCATAACCCTAAAACACCTAATAGCATACGGTAACCTACAAACGTACATTAACCCTAAAAGGCATGATTGGCATGCCCATAATCGACCGTCATGTATGAAGCCATGCATACAAGCATAATAGCTATCATGACGTGTAATGTTGTGACATACGGTGTCATAAGGGTATAAATCCATAATAAACTCTACTAAACGAAAAGACTAAAACTAGTAAATGTAGAAACTAATCAATCAAAAAGAAATGCACGCACACATATATATATAATGCACAATAGGAGGTTGAAATGAAAATCTCATGTATCCCCCCCCCAAGATTTGAATTAAGAAAAGTGTGACATGGTCTAAATAAAAATCAAGGTGTTGTAGGAGAACATGATGAACAGTACCAAATGCTAGTAGGAATTTGAATGAGCTCCAACTTGAGGCAAAATAGATGGTATCCACCATTATAATTATCGCAAAGTAGCATCTAATTAGCATCATTTATCCTTTGACATACCTAACATGGATAGTCAAGTGGAGGAATCCAAATTGACATGATGATGGTAGGAACTAAGTTTCAAAAATGGCAGGGCACACAATTTTTGGAATGATCCCAAATTGTGCGTCCATTAACTCCTTGCAACTCCAACACACTTGAAGGCCTGATCGCCTTAATCAAGATAATGCGACCGAAAGAAATGTCTAGAGTATCATTAGGTTACTACTAGAGATACACAAAGTCACCAACATCAAATTGTCTCACCTTAGGTTTGTAACTATCACCTCATGTGTGTGCATACCGTAAAGTGTCACGATGTTTTACAATGGACAAGTTCTCCATGGCCATGGGCATAACCCTCCTGAACAAAATAACCCTCTTTGCGATGACTTTAACCCAAGTGACTGGGGAGTCCAAGTCCACAACTTGGTCCATTTGAACACTAATGGAAGAAGGTGGAATGGGATGTTTCCCAAAAAGTAGAAAGTAAGGAGAAAAATGAGACAAAGAGGCGTGTTTGGACATCTTGTAACCCATGGTGATGTAAAGTAGGGCCAAGTCCCAATCCTCTTTGTTCTTAGTGAAGCAAATCTTTCGAAGTCCCTTCTTGCATGTCTAAACCATCCTCTCTACAAGGCCATCAACTTGGGGATGATCCCTTGAAGTCCGGCAATGATCAATGAAAGCATGGTCCAATAGGTCTTGGAATTCTCCTCTGAATTTTGATCCTTGATTAGTAAGGCACTCAGCATAAGCCCCAAACCTACTTAAGACTTGTTGTATGAAAACCTGGCCGGTATTGTATGATGACTTGTTCGACAACACAACAAGCTCGACCCATTTTGAAAAATGCTCAATCATAATCATGATGAAGACATTACCCCTAGAGGTCTATGGTAACTTTCCAGCTAAATCACATGACCGGCGATAGAAGATGCCTTGAATAAGGAGTGGAGAAAGCATGAACTATTGAAAGGAGAAGGAAGTTCTCACTCTATCACATTGTTCACACCTAGCAATGACATCTCACACTTGAGCATACATACCTTCTCCAATGGTAATGAGGAGCGAAAAGCCTATAAATACACTTAACTCCAAAGTGTCCAAGCTCCAGATGTACCTTCTAAATAAAACCAAGCCGTTAATGTGGTGGAGGAACCACTATGTCACCTTATCGTAAGCATCGGACAAAATGATTATCCCTCCATGAATAATGTTTGGACCATTGTTGTATGCGATCTCAATGAATTGATGTAAGTTGGGGAAGGTATTCCCCATGCTAAAGAAACCTTAGAGTGTCCAAGTCCTCCCATATATCCACAATGGGATGTTCAACCAGGTTACATTGCAATAGTGTAAGATAACTAGATGCATAAGATACATGTACTACTAGAATCTGGTCGAAGTTTTGTCTGACTTCTGAAAAATCTTCAAAGGTAGTAAGGGGTCTCCGCAACATGGTATCCTCGTTCTCATGTGTAATACCAGGTCGGTGAATAACCTTGAACTCATACTCCTGAAGTATAAATGCCCAATGAGCTAACTTACTAGTAAGCTTATCGTTGGTCATCAACCACTTGATAGGCTAGTGGTCGGTATACAAAGTGAATTCGGTGCCATAAAAATAAGGCTTGAAATGTAGGACACCCCACACAACAACAAAACACTCCCCCTCGTATGAAGAGTAGTTATTCTCAACCTTGTTGTTACTTCGAGATGCATAAATGATAACATATTCCTTGCCTTCCTCATCAAGTTGGCCAAGAATAGCACCAATACCAAGAGCATTCCAGTCAATGTGTAGAATGAAGACCTTGTTGAAATCAGGTCTTCTTAGAATTGGGAACTCTGAAAGCTTTTCCTTGAGTGTGTCGAAAGCTTCTTAAGCCTCTTCATTCCATGTCCAAGCAACATCCTTTTTTAACAATGCATAGAAAGGATGAGCAATAATATTGAAGTCTTGGACATAAATCCTGTAATAATTACATAGTCCAATGAAACTCTTCAAAGTGTGAACATCAGTAGGATTGGGCATCTCCAAAATAGCGACTACTTTGGCCCAATGAGCCATAATACCATTTGGCAAGATTTTGTGTTCAAGGTAGATTACTAAGGTGACAACAAACTCAAACTTTTTAGGATGGATCTTCGTATTGAGTTCATGAAGCTTTTTGAATAACTCCTCAAGATGAACCAAGTGCTGCAAGAGGCCCTTGCTATGCACTAGGACATCATCTATATAACACTTCAGGAAACCTGCCCCTTCAAGAACTTGGTCCATGACTCGATGAAAGAAGACAGGTGCATTCTTTAATCCAAAAAGCATCATAAGCCATTCCCACAACTTGTTGCTTCCATGGAATGTCGTATTCTTGGGATCCTTTGCAGCAAGCACAATATAGTTGAAGGCTTACCTCAAATCCATAATTGTGAAGATGTTTGAGTCTTTAATGTTATTAAAAATTTCTTCAGGGATGGGCATGAGGTACCTGTCCTGAGGTGTAACCAAGTTTAAAGGCCTATAATCCTCACACATCTTTTTCTTAGTCCATAATCCAGTTGAATCTTTTTTTACTAGCATTACTATAATGGTTGCGAAATCAGAATTTGATGGCTAAATGAGACCAGCATCATGGAGCTCTTTACATCTTTCATCTACCAATTCCCACTCATGTTTGCTCAACCTATGCTTTCGATAGATGGGTGTCTCATCTCTAAGGTCTATAAAAAATTGCATGGTTTTACACCTATCTAAATCTTTCATTAAGAATGTGAACACATTTTCATACTTAATTAGTAAGTCTATGACTTGGTTTCTCTCTTTCTTGGTGAGCTAGTTCCCCATAACGAAATGGTAATTGGAAACACATGGAATGTAGTTGGAAAGTATGTTTGAAGAACCTGGTGTATTGGGTTTTCCACTATCCAACTGCGCAGATTTGTAGAAGGTTGTAATTGTTTCTCCAGAAGCTAATGTACCTCCAAGTGTATCATAAACAACTTGAGTCAAATTACATGGTACCTCCTCCCCCCCAACACTAAGAATGGAGTGTAGAGTGTTGAAGATAGGCAAGTGTATTGGGTCGGGGTGCCATGTAGTCGCATCGCTAGAACTACAAGCTAATTGAATCAATGTTGGTGATGTGTACATTTGAAAAAATACATAGGTTACCAACACCCATGTAAGGGAGTTCAAGTCCATGCCTCTCCCCAGTAGAGTGTTACGCTCCAATTTAGTCACTTTGGTGTGACTAGTAGTGCTAATTTGGAACCCCATAACCTTTTCTCTTTCTTCCGGGCTTAGTTCATCTCAAGTGGTTGAAACATGATGATACACTAGGCCTAGTCCATCTACTTGAAAAACATGTGCTCTTGGGAAGGAGACAAAGGTGGGCCAAGCACCTCTTGGTTTTCCTATTGTGTTCGCAGGGAGCCAAGGAGGTTTCTCTTGCCTTGTAATTGGTTGGCAAGAACTCTGATCATCCAATATGTGAAAAACTTACAAGTTGGGGTCTTTGATGGTGTATCTCAAAGCCAACTGTAGAACTAAAAGTGGTGCAAGGTTGGTCCATCAGTTGCGTAATCAATGCACATAAGAACCACATTATGCCGCATCGAATAGGAGCGGCTTTCCAAGGTAATGCTTGACCAATGTGTAATGCTCCTAAACTTTCTCCCTTTGATCAAATTGAGAAGGGGTGTTTTCAATTACATAACTAAACGTAGGAGAAATGGATTGAGCCCAAGTGATCAATTGTACCATGTCCATGAAGAGACCGGATCTTATGTCACTCAAGCCATCTCCAAATCCAACCGCTAAAAATCTTTGACTCTCCCAACCTGAAATGATGAGGTCCATGGGGCCAAGTAATTCCATATGCTTCTTATGAATTAATTGTATGTTAGAGGGCAAGAAAATGAATTGGCCTTTCATGTGATGGTTGCAAACTATTGTGGAAATCTAGCTGTGAGCTCCATCACTTTCGATGCTGCTACTTGCCTTGCAATAAGATCAATGTCTATGTAGAAATACCTCCAAACCACCATCCTTGACTATAGTAAGGCTTCGAGACCTATACTAATACCACCAAAAAATTCTAGTAATGTAATCCCCTCCTTAGGTGGTGTCGAGGTGATTAGTTGACGAACTACTGGTTTAATCGGTTTGCCATGGCTCTCCATGTTTTCAAAACTAGACAAAGCTTTAACCAAGGGCTCGTGGGCTGCTTTGAACCTCTGTAAAACCTCTAATCCGTGTTGAATGTTAGTAGGAACCACTTTCAAGCTTTCAGTAGCTTGGGTGTAAGTTGTCTCCTTTTCATCTACCTCTATCCACTCGTGGCTAGCTTGTTGGATGTAGGAAATAATGTGTGTTTCTTTGAGCATACAATGGTGAACCATAGGAATATGGTTCCCATGTAAATCAAAGGGTATGTTTCCCAAATAGTGGCCATCAATCTCCCAATCCACTCGGTAATACGCATGCTCGAACTAGTTGTCAATTGTGAAACTTGGTGGAAACAAGGCCTCTTACCCAATGAGCACATCGTAACTAGTGACATTAGTGACTAAACATCTAACCTATAGGCAAAGCTCCTGATCTGTACCTTTATTGAAGTTAAGTGCAATCTAATTTGAGCTCTCCCCAAGTACCTCTTTTACGCTCCCATTAGCGGTGCGAATTTGCCACATAGATTTCCATAATTTGGAGTTGAACATGCCCATTTTCTTGGTGAATTGAACTCCAAGAATCATTGGTTGGGCACATGTATCAAGAAGTACTACTCTGGGTATATGTCCTCCCACCTGGATTACTAACTCAATATTATTGATAATGGCAACTCTGGTGGCGATGGAAGTTCTCTCATTAGGCACCACCTTCGAAAATGAGTGAAAGATTTTGTGAAAAGATTGGCTATCCATAACGCCTTTGTTGAGTAACAAATCCATAAGTGAGGTGTTCTTAGATCCCTTTTGATATGTGAATGTAGAATCAAAGGTAGGAGAACCCATTAATTTAGCCATGCTAGAACTAATGACTAGATTATGAACGCCATCTACAACACATGAGCCAATCAAATGTCTCTCCAAGGTGTTGGATGGGACCCTTGTAGCATGTGGATCAGGGATCGATAGAGGACCTAATGTAATGTTCAAGGTATCTTTTAGTACTGCAATTATGTCCCTGGTGTTTAACTTCAAATCTTGAAAACTAAACAACAATGTATTCACAAGCTTTTGCACCACTTCACGCATTTGAAGTTGGCACTCCATAAGCTGATGAGTGGAAATTTATGTGTTTTTTCAATGTACATGTACTCCTGGGACATGAGAATTTGATGCCCTAGCAGCTTTTGGTGTAGTAGTTTATTCCCCCCTCACCAACAAGGTGCGTTTTTCTTCCGTGTTGAAAGGACGAAAAGATTGTGGCATGACTACTCAAGCTTCTCTAGCCTTGGTAATAGGACTTGAACCAAAAGCGAGTCCATCAGTTTAAATTACCTACCTAATGGCAGAAACTCTGGGTGCCACACTAACCTTTTATGCCGCAAAGTAGGAAGGGCAAAAGGAAGTGGCAAATTCTGGTGTGAAATTAGAATTGTGTGCACTGGAAAAAACATATTCCCCAACCATGGCATTGTGTGGGAGGCCATAAAATGACCTAGGAGTCCCTCCCGTGACCCTGAACCCTGTATAGGTTGGGCATGACTAACTAGTTAGGAAAATTTGCCTTTTAAATTAGCAAGTTGGGCCCTCAATGATTCGAGTTCATTTTGCAGAGTTTGAATTTGAGTGACATGGGCTTGAAGCACCTCCCTCTTGTTAGCATTGTGCTCCTTCTTAACATTCTTACTAAAATTACCCTTTGTGGGGAAAGCCTAAGTGGAAGGCTAAGGTGCTTTGACTTTTCGTTGAGGGGTAGTGGAAGATGTTAGCAAATTTTTCCATGGTAATCGGAGTTCCTTCCATTCCGAGAATTTAGTAAAACAAACAGCTTCTTGATGTCCCTCTTTCCCAGAATAATCACAAAAGAGATTCTCAAAAGGAATGTTGCATGTGTATAAGTGCTCATAGTGTGCATGAACTAATTCCAACTTTTAGAAATGTTGTACACATCCAGCAAAGTGTACGAGTCTCCAAATTCTACAAAAACTCATTGCACAACCTGTGCATGGAGTGTCGGAGTACCTTCCAATGAACGAAGATACCAATGGGTAGCTTCCAAGTCTATGATGCTCTAAGTATTTTTTTTAAACTTAAGAAGCCTCCTGTAAAACATCTTGAGGGTTTCATCTTTTTGCTGAGAGAAGGTGACGAGCTATAGAATTTTTTCAAAATTCTTCACCACAAATTCTAACTCGAGAACTCAAAAGAATTCCCCCACTAGATCAACAAAAGTTGGTGCATCGATGGTGGGAAGAATGTTTGTGGTAGTAACAATGAGTTATTGAGGAGAAAGGTTTACTAAAATAGGTATCAAATATGGATTATTGGGCACAGTCCCATGATGTGCAATGGTAACTTGAAGTGCAATTTGAGAAGCAGTGGCGATGGTTGTGACATAAGCTGGATTGGGGATTTAGGTGACACCCAAAATCCTCAAAGAATGTTGCTCGTATGCATCCAATGCCTCATAGTGCACATAACAAGCTAATTTTTTGAATGCGATTGCCTCCATGTAATTATCGCCATACTTGAACTCCAATGCACAAATCACAGTTGAAAAAGTTGCTTTAAATTCTCTCAAAGAAATGGTACCTAACCTTCCACTGAACTTTTCTATTCTCCCAAGGGAACTTCTAACCTCCATGGTGTATATGGGTGTAAAGGTCATGGCTTGCAGCAAAATATACGATGATGGTGAAAACAAGTGTAGTAGCAAGCGTACCCCACTAATTAACCCCTCCAAATGGATTATGATGTACCGTTGATGTAGTGTAACCTGAACCTGAATTCTTGGTAGGAGTTGTATTGGATGACAGTGGCGTTGTAGACACTTGATGGTACTGTTGTGAAGATCATGAATTCAAAGAAATCGGCTCAAAGGATTGTGTGTCACTTTGTAGCTGATACTTGGGCTCTGGCTAAGTGGTAATGTTCTCATCATCCAAGGACATGGTGTTGTCGATCCTATGCCAAAAAAAATTGTAGCAATACAGACCACTAGCTATAAAATTCTAACATAACCATGCAATTAAATATAACCGTAATGAAAACTAAAATGTGAAATGCTTATGAAAACATACCTTAAACAACTTTCAATTTATGTAATCACTAGTGCTAAATGACGAAGTAAAGGAAGAAAGAATTATATATGTATGTATTAATACAAAAATAACGTAAATATACATATTATTATTCTTATTATTATCATAAAAATAATTTTTTTATAATTTTTTTACAATAAAATAATAAAATAATAAAAATAGTAAAAATAAAAATAAAATGTTGGTGGAAAGACGGATGTCGAACGAAAGTCCAAGAAATGTCGGCCGAACGTCAAACAGAAGTTTGACGGACATTAGTTGAACATCGAACAAAAGTCTAACAAATGTCAATTGCATGTCAAATAGAAGTCCAACGGACATCAACTATGACATCAAATGGATGTCAACTCCGACATCAACTATGACATCCGGTAACACAATGGCCGACAATGTGACAAACGTGTCTTTGCAACAACAAGTAATGCAACGACCGACAACATGAAAGACACATCACTGCGACGACCAGTGACACAACACTACAACAATGGCAGAAGCAGCACTCCAACAATGGCGGATACGATGCTGCAACAATGGCAAACCCAACGCTACAGCAATGACGGATGCAATGCTACAATTCACGCAAGAGATCAAAGCAATTTTATTTTTTTTCTTTTTCTTACTTGATTTTGGCAGCTTCAAAAGTTTTCAAGGCTCCTTTTGTGTTGTGTGCACGCAAAAGAGAGAAAGATAGTTTTGAAACTCATTTGCTCCAAGATACGTCACTCCCCCAATTAATTTTGTTCTCCTCAACTCCTCTAATCTGGACTCTATTAGTTAGCAGAAATGTAACAACACAAGCTCCTTCCAATAACAACAACAACACTAGCAAAAGAAATTCAAGAATTCCAAGCCAAAAAAATTTGCCGCTTTCAACATTAAGCAACAGAAAGTAGTTTTTCTAGAATTAAATTACAAAGAAGGAAAGAAAACATAGTGTACGTAAACTGTGACCATGTAATAACCACCATGAGCATCTGGAAATCCAGTCTAACTATGGAGGAAATTCTCCCTGACAAAGGAATTCTAGAAAAACTAACAAGAGAAGGAAAGAGCTTGGCCTTTTATACAACCACCAACAAGCTCAAACCCTAAACAAGTCATAACCTTAAAACACATAATAGTGTAAAATAACCTACGAATGTACATTAACCCTAAAAGGCATGATTAGCATGACTATAATTGATTGTCATGTATGAGGCCATGCATACGGGCATGACAGCTGCAACTAGATTATTTATAATAGGTCAATCATTTTATTGTCTTACTTTGCTTGTGAAGGATGATGTTACTCCTCTTATTGTCATTATTGTTTTGTTGTGTTTCATCATTAATTATAATCATCATGGTGATGGTCTTATATTGTTCCTTGTCAAATTTAATCATCATCATTGTGTGCTTTGATGTTTTAATTGCCCATTTTGACTATCTATGCAATGGTTTTCTTAATGTCTTAAAAGCCAAGTTTGATCATCAATGTTGTGGTGGTGCTCCAAGGGTCTCTTTGTTATGCCTTATTGTCCTTGTGAAGTGGTGTTTTAATGCTCTCCACCAAATCTGATCATTAACTAGGTGCATTTTAATGCTCCTTGTCGAATTTAATGGTCATCATTGTGGTGTCATGACTAGTGCCCCTTGCTAGATCTAATCACCATAATGGTGAACTTCAATGCATTTTGATCATCATCATGGTAGTGTTTTGGTGTTCCTTGCTTTGTTTTCCCATGTTCATCATCTTATTTTTTGATTGTTTTAATGTTGTTTACACAAGTACTTCCTAATCCCTTCAAACCCTCTCCTCCCATGTCCCCTTTCACTATATAAAGTTAGGTTACTTGTTGAAGCTTCACTTGAATGCACCTTGTCATTATCATCCTAGCATTTGCCATCTATCTAGTCAATTTTTGAGCTTGTAATGTGCCTAATCTATAGCTTGTTGTCCTTACGGTTATGTGTTTAGTCGTGTTTGATATCCTTGTGGTTGAATGTTTTGTCAAATATTTGTTACATGACATAAATTTCTTATAGTTTGTTATTTATGGATATAACCTAGTTTAGTGCAAATGGGGTCTTGGTTTCCTTGGTCTTTGGGGGTTTACCCCCACGGTGTGGCTTTGAAATTTCATATTTCATATTTTTGAATTTGGATTCTTGTAATATGCAAATGAGTTTTCATGAAACATGAAAAATGTAATGTAATTAATGATGTTACACTACATCACAAACTTAGCATCTCACAATTTAATAATGGAAATTGTGTAAATTCGTTCAATCATAATTCATATGTTTCACACGTTAATATCGTGCAGTGAAAACACATTTGAAACACGGATTTATTGGAAGATGTGAAATTCATGTGACATTCGTTCATTCATAGGTTCGTACTATATTTATCAACACATTTATCCATGTGTCAAACGTGTTTTCAATGCATGATATTCGTGCGAAAAATGTACAAACTTATGAATTAATGAACTTTGCACAATTTCATTATTAATTTGTCACATATTAAATTTTTGATGTAAATTTGTTTTCATTTAGTTTTAGAAAAGTTGTTACAAAAAGGATTTGCAATTCGAAAGGGTAGGAATTACAATTAGACACTAATTTCAATTTTAAAAAAGCTTATAGGTAATTTTGTGTTTTATTATCATCTTTTGTTAGTCACTCCTTATTGATTTGAACCCTAATGGGGCCTATCAATCACAAACTTACCAAACTTCTTAAGTTTGTACAAATTTCGTGTGAAATCCAATTTTCATAAGTTCATACAAAATTTGCACAAATTTTGTGTTATGGTTAATATGAATGATATTTGTACATATTCAATATCTTAAATATTCAAACAAATAAAACATTATTTTTTAATAACATACGTGAATGTTCATGTTTAATACATTAAAATTGTATAGTTTATCCAAAATTACATCACAATAATTGCACGGATTTAGTTAAAATATAAATTGTACATATTTCACATCAAAATCATAAGTAAAAAAGACATCATTTATATAGTTTAGTAATATGTACATTTTTTATGCCATTTTTACACTTTGAAGCCCATGGATGTTGCATGAACATATTGTTTTAAGATTTTTGCACAAATTCTATTCAAATCATGATATTGTAAGTTTGTGATTAGCATGATGTGCCTAAAATGTGGAAGGCGGTATTTTGTTTATGAAGGAAAAGGACACATTTGCAAAAAACAAATAAGGAGAAACACCCTCCCATTAATAATGACCTTTTTTTTAATTTCTTATTCATTCTTTATCTCCCTTTCTCTTTTTTCTCCTCTTTCATTTTCTTTCCCTCTCTCTTTATGTCATTGTTGTCAAAAGCACAACAATTACATGACAGACTTAGCATCTCACGATTTAGAAATGAAAATCATGCAAAATTTGTGTGAGATTTGTTCATTCATAGGTTCATACCTCATCTGTCAACACATTTATCCATGTGTCAAATGTGTTTTCAACATATGATATTCGTGTGTAAAATGTATGAACCTATGCATGAACAAACTTCACATGATTTCCATTATTAATTTGTCACATATTAAATTCATAATGTATAACAATAGGACTCGCAAAAGCAAAGGGGGAAGCAAATCATCATTTTGTGTTATAAAGGTTATTGCTAGTGGAGTTACAATAAAAGAAATCACAGTAATAAGATCTTTAACACAAACTTACAATATCATGAAATTTCAATAGAATTCATGTGAAAATCATAAAAAATATGTTTATGAAAAATCCATAAACTTCAAAGTGTAAAAAGGGCACAAAAAAAAATTATATATATATATAACTTTATTATAAATGATGTGTCTTTTTTACTTGTGATATTTTGATGTGAAATATGTATGATTTAAAATTTAATTAAATATGTGCAATTATCATGATAAAATTTTGGATAAAATTATGCAAATTTTATGTATTAAATATGAACATTCACGCATGTCATTGTAAAACAATGTCTCATTCATTTTGATATTTAGAATATTGAATATATACAAATATCATTCATATTAACCATAACACGGAATTTGTGTGATTTTTGTATGAACCTATGAATGATGAAAACACATTAAGATGGAGGACATAATCATGTCACAAATTGTTGGATTATTAATCATTGGCCATGGAACAAAACATAAATGAATAATATGTGAAAAGGACTAAAAATAATAATATTATACTAATTATATGATCACATTGTATGAATTCATGAATAAATTTTGAGTTACCATAACATATTGAACTTTTGAAGTGCCAAAAACCCGACATCATAATCCATATCATATGATTAGTATGGATTCATTACATTTACTAAAATGCTTAGTTGAGTGATTTTTTTTTACATAGAAAGTAATGTGATGCCATTGATAGAAAGGAAGATAATTTTGAAAGATTTTGAAAATCATAAATTGAGATATACAATCAAATACGGATTTTTTTATAAAGTCTTTTATTCATTTGAATTAATAATTCAACTTTCATATTTGAAATGTAAAGTTTTGACACAATTATCTACCATTGATCAAATTTAGAAGTGAAAAAAAAATGTTTAGCCTTACTATTGACTTGTGCAATATAATGTATTTTGCTACAAGGTAATATGGACTTTAAAAAGTACTCCACTTTAGTGTGCTTTCACCTTGAAAACCAAATTTTGCAAAAACTTTGTATGATCTTATGAAGTTTAGTAAGTTTGTGATGTTGTCCATCAATTAACAACGCAACAACCCCAATTACATAGGAATCAAAAGGGGGGGCGCATAGCAATGAAACAACAAGGTGCACCCATTGCCATTTGTTAATGAAGTTTTCAAATTTTCTTAGGTTTAAGGAGGGAATAGTGCATTGGGGAGGTCGAGATGTTCAAAAGAAGTTTAAAGGGGTACATAAGGGTCCAACCAAAACCTCCAATTTTATTTTTCATTTTTTGGTAATTTACCAAACTCCAAAATCATGTTTGAAAATAGTCCAAACTTGCCATGTGTCCTTTGTGAAAAAAAAGGTTTGGAAGGTAGTTATTGATCAATGAACAATAACCTGAAGCTAAATTCATGTTCATTGGTGAATAGTCGACAAAATTAGGGTTGTTTGTTGGTGAACACCTAATTGAAGGTGTTAAAGTTATTTGCCAACAAACAACAAAAGGTTGACATAGTGTTCATTGTTCGAAATGTGATGTGACATGCTTCGTGCTTAGAATGTGGGAGGGTGGGAGTGTTTGGTGTTCAAAATGTGGGAAACATGACATGGTCGATGCCTGCAATGCGAAAAGGTGGGAATGTTTGGTGCCCAAAACATGGGTGTGTGATGAGGTGCTTACAAAGCATTATTCATTAATGAATACCACACAAAGTTTGAAGTTTTTTGTTCAAAAACAAAAAAAACATTAACATTAGGTTATTTGTTAACAAGTTCATCAACAAGATTATGACCACCTAACAGTTATTCATTAACAAACAATTGTGTGAATGTGACCTTTTTTGGTGTTAGTGTAGTTCATCAGTTGTAATTATTAAGTTGTTTGTCAATGAATAATTGTTTGTGGACATTTTTTTGTAAAATTTCAGGTTTCATAAATTTGACATACAAAGTCAAAATAATAACACAACCATTGGAAACGGTGGTGCTAGCCTTCCCACTAACAAGCAATGCCTTGTGCTAACATTCAACCTTGTTGTAGAATTTTTTCAAGTGAATTGTAAAGAAATTACCAAGGGATTTGAACCAAAAAAACCATGAAATTTGCAAAAATTTCAACATAAATCACATGAAAGCTTGTGGGAAACATAGGTGCAAACAAAAACAATTGATCATTATGACACAAGGAGTCATAGAAACATAGGATGTCCAATTCTAACAAGGGATTTTGGACAAAGAACTTAGGTGATGAATACAATATGCTAGATTATTTTAACCTACACGACCTTTATTAACAAGTGTGTTAGAACATATCAAGTTAAACATGGTGGAAGAACATGTGGTGATTCTCAACTTCTATAAAGGCAACCCAAGGAACTCCTAACACCATCAACTCAACAATTAGGTGACTAGCCAAATAAGGTTGCACCACAAAAAACAAAGGGAACCAAAACAAAAAAAAAAAATGGTGTATATTCATCATATTACATGGAGTAGAGCATAAAAGACAAGTGTTGGAGCTATGATGGGCAACATTGGGAAAAGGATTGCCCTAATCCACCTCAAGCCACCACCTCCAATCCGAAACCCTAACCCTAACCAACCATGTTCCCATTGTGAAGTTTATGGGCATGATGAAAATCATTATTTCACCTTACATTTGGAATTATTGCAAGGCCAATCACAAACAACCAATGTTAGGAAAAATAAAAGAAAATGTGCAATTAATAAAGGTTCAACCACCAAGCTAACTCCAAATCAACCCAACACCATGCTTGGAGGTTTTAATGATGAACATGGTAACAAGGTGAAATCCAACATTGGGCTTATTTTGAGCAAAGTTGAAAAATGAAAACACTCATCGTTCTCTAATTTTGATGTTGACTAAAGATATTTTTATGGAGCTGAATTTTCAGGCCCTTTAGTCACAAACGAAGTGATGTTGAATATTATGAAAAATCACATGTCTCAAATAGTCAATGGAAACCATGTTAGGGTTTCAAGTTCAATTCAAATACTTTTGATAGTTGCATCAATGATAAAAACGAATGTTCGAGCATTAAAACCAAAAGGTGGTGATGAAAGGTTGAATCTTCAATGTGGGGAGGTTTAACACTAAATTTTCCTACCATAATCATTTATGTTGCCAAATTTAGTTTCCAACCCTATGGGACAATCGACTTTTAGTATTGTGCCAATGACATTGAGAAAGACACCTAATAGTTCCACTTCAAGAAAAAGGGCACCAAGTAGTTTACTAGGGGTGGCAACAACGATGTATTAGGCACCATTGTTTTCTACCAAAACATTCATTATCTTTGATATTCAACCTACAACAATGTTTCATTTGGCAACCACATTATGTGAAGGTGGGTGAACACCAAGGATGATAACTACTTTGGATAATCATCCCATTTCGAGCATGGTCTCCCATGGTACTTTCAATGTCAACTATGTAAAGATTTTCAAAACTTCATTTTGGCATGTGGTTTTTGTCAAGTTTTAGAAACTCCCAACACATTCAACCATTGGTAGGGTAGGTGTTTCCCATAGTGTGGTTGTGGTGCATAATGAGGAGGGAGTTTTCTAATTGAAGGGGTTGTCAACACAATGATACCAAGCTTTAAAAAAGTTGTTGGATTTAAATGTTCAATCTTCAATGTTGGGCAAAGCAACAAAAAAGGGTCTTGGATTGACTAATGCTAATTTTGAACCATTCCCATACAAAATCTTGATGATGAGCAAGTCAAAGAAAGCTTAAGGATTAACCAAATAGGATGTTCTAATAAGGTCAATCCCAACAAACCAACAAATTGTACCATAATATGGGCTTGGACAATGATTATGCATGTTATGTCCTATGGCATATTGCTTGGAAGAGATCCTTCAAAAAGATGATACCCATGCAAGGTATTGGAAACTAACAAGGTTTGATTCTTAGGCATAGGGGTCTAGGGCTTTTTTTTTTCCAATTTTGTGATCTGCAGTGGCAATTGTCCACAAGAGGGAAAAGCAAATCTGGCCATAGGTCAAAGAGGATATAGTGAAATCTTCTAAGAATTTTCTTATGTTTTGACAACCCCCAAGAACCCATTGTCTACATATGGTGATTTTGTTGCATCTTTTCCAAAAAACTCCCTTCGTACCTTGTCACCTTGGACACTTTTTTTGTCTATGGAATTTCACCCCCCAAAAAAACATTGGTAGACTAGGTAGTAGGTAGCATCTATGGTGGTAGACTAGGTCTAGGTTTAGGGTTTTAGGTTAGAGGTTCTAGATTTTTAGCTAAGGTTTCCAATCCATTGTCTATGTCAATAGGGTTTTAGGCTAGGGAACAATAGTTACAATGAAGGTCACATTTCCCATTGTCCATTTCCCTATGTCTGAACATCACACAAGTGTGAACTTGACAATCTTCATTGTGACAAGAACCTTGGCATCATTGAACAAGTTGATCTGAATCTAACATGTTCACAAGTAGTGTCTGATGGTTTGCATGGTGACAACATGATGCAAAACCTTAGATGCAAGACACTAATGATTTTTTTGAAATTTTGTCTCAACCCCACATATGTCCTTGTGGGACATGACTACTAATGATTCTGATAATAACCATCAGTTCTGGGTTTCTTTTAATTTTGAAAAACTGAAATGAAAGAAACACCACCTCTGGTTCTTTCAAAACTTTCATAATAAAAAAACCCTCCTGGTCTGGTTATTTCTCAAGCTATGTATGGTGCATCTTAAGACCCCTTTCTAGTAAGCTACGCTACTGTGTTTGGTACTAGCACTTCCAGCACTGCTGCATTTGGTACTGGCACAACAAGTGGTCTATCCACTTTCTTGGGACACCTGTTGGAATCTTGTCCCTCACTTCCAGCATCATTTGGTTCAGAGCCAATGGTGGTCTGAATAAGGGATATCTTGAGCATTGTTGAACACCCTCAATTCCTATGCTACTCATATCCTCCTTGCTCTTCATCTGATCTCAGTGACAATTGTGGCAAACAAAAGAGAATGAAACCAGCAGCAAGGAGAACAATCTTGATGCACATATACTGTTCTGAGTATTCTACAGAATCACCACAGCACTCATCTGCCAGGCCTTAAGATATCTGAAATCTAAACACCTGTGTTACACTCCTGCACTCTGATCACTGAAAAGAAGTTATCTTGTCCTCTCAACTCCAAAGACTCTACACCAATCTAGGAATGACGTGATCAAAGAATTTTTTAGTCCATGACTAATGCGCTTACCATACAATAGAGTAGGTTCCTGGGTGAATAACCTTGCTACCTCATTTCAAAGAAGACAGCATCAATTCGAATGTGTTGCCTGCAGATACTGGTGCTTTTTATACTCCTTCCAAAAATGCAACTTCCTTTGGAGAGTCATTATCTTGTTTCTACTTCTGTTCTGCGGACCAACTTCGAACTCCAGGTTGTCATTGAAGAACTAGGGAACAGAATTGTTGGAAGCCTTGCACTCTCAACAAGCATCGGGAAGTCTGTTGTATAATGAAGACCACGACTCTCCTGCCGAACTAAAGCACTACTGACAACAAGATTAGACACCGATATCAAATTTTGCATCTCACACACCTCCAGGCTCACCATCCTTGGTTTCCATCCATTTCTGAGCAAGTGCTCCTCCCACTCAGCTTCAAGCTCAGTTAACTCCCTCTGTGCTACTTTGAGCCGCTCTGTGGATCGCACTATGCCAACATAATCCCACATTATTTGTTGCAAGCGCTTTCTCTGCACTGCTGTGAAACGAAGAACCTCCTTCAACTCATCCTTGTTCAGGTCCATGGCAACAACAGGACGCAGGCATTCTTTCTCCACCTTCTCAATGTCTGCTTGTTCACTTCCCTTTTTGAAGGCATATGCAACAGAGGGTTCTACAGCTCTCTCTGCAAACACTAAGGCCTCCAACAAGGAGTTGCTTGCCAACCTATTTGCTCCATGCAAACCAGTACAGGTGACTTCTCCAGCAGCAAATAGTCCTTGTATGGAGGTTTCACCCAGTAGCCCTGTTTGAACTCCACCACACATATAATGGGCAGCAGGAACAACTGGTATAGGCTCCTTAGTTATGTCAAGCCCATACTTCAAGCACTCCGCTGCAATATTAGGAAAATGGGCCAAGATTTCATCTCTTGGTTTGTGACTGATATCAAGATACACAAACTTCTCTTTACGCTTCTTCAGCTGGTCATCAATGCTCCGAGCCACCAAGTCACGGGGTGCGAGTTCTCCTCGGGAATCATAAAGAGGCATAAAGCGCTCCATACTTTGGTTATAAAGGATGCCCCCTGCTCCCCTCATTGCCTCAGTTATCAAGAAAGCATTCTCACGCTTCTCAGGCTTGATTGGTAAGCCTTCATCTGCCAATGCAGTGGGATGAAACTGCACAAATTCCATGTTTGAAACCACAGCATGTGCCCGTTGTGCTAAGGCCACTCCATCACCAGTTGCCACAAGAGGATTTGTTGTGGTTGGATACACATGACCTGCCCCTCCTGAAGCCAACATAGTTACACCTCCAATGAATCGTACCACCTTTTGTTTCTTTGTGTCCAAGGTATCCACACCATAGCAAACCACTGTTGGTCCATCCTGAAGGGTAAGCAGATCTACAGCAACATGGTGCTCAAACATTGAAATATTTGGGTCAGTTTGAACAGCAGTCAAAAGTGCCCTTTCAATTTCACGTCCTGTCATGTCAGCTGCATGAACAATCCGATGGTGAGAATGACCACCCTCCCTTGCTAAATGGAGTTGTCCATCCTCACTCTGATCAAATAGAGCCCCCCATGCAATTAACTCCCTTACTCGTTCAGGTCCCTCTCGGCAGACCACCTCAACTGTCTCCTCATCACATAAGAAGGCCCCAGCAACAATAGTATCCCTGATATGACTTTCAACAGAATCTGCTGGATCCAAAACTGCACTCACACCCCCTTGGGCATACATTGTATTGCTCTCTTGAGGCTCAGATTTTGTAACAATGGCCACCGTCCCAAACTTTGCCACTGCAAGCGCATATCGCAAACCCGCCACACCACTTCCAATGACCAAAAAATCAAATCGCTTGGAAGCTCCACTTCCATTATGGGCTTCAGTCTCAGCTGTCTCCTCCTGCATGTCTTTGTGAGAAGCCTGGACTGGTGTTGCAGAATCAAATGTCTGGTCCACTGCATGCCTCTGTATATTCACCAGAGAGTTCGAACAGAACATGGATTAAAGCTTGTCCAAAGACATGATGTCCAGTTCCTAATACTACATTTCTAAACCCATTCAGCATTAAGAAAACTTGCCCTGGCAACTGATTCCATCAACAGGTTCACCCACTTCAAAAACCCAAGCAACTACTTTGATGCAAATCAATCATTTCAAAAATTCCACAACTGGAGTAGCCTTTTGTAATGAACTTCTTACTTGGCAGAATTCCTTCTGAGTGGTTTACAACCTAGACCCAAAGAAGAGAACCCAAACTCACAGATCTGTGTGAATCTCATGGAGGATGTTCATTTTCTTAATATGAGAGAAGATGACATCCAGACAATATGAAACAGAGATAGAAGGATGATAATACTTGTTAGAAGCAGAAATTCTCACCCAGCAGCATTCCATTGCATTTGCTTGCCCAAAAAAATCATAAAAACTAGGTCCTTACAAGAAAGCAACAGTCATTCAACAGAATGTACCTGATAATGTTGCCGTGAAAAGCCACTGAACACGTCCATCAGGCTATTCTTGTTCACACCATTCACTACAGGATCAGATGTGTCCCTATGTGCCAAGTTTGCTATGATTGCCTTTGGTTTGTGACCCCATTGCCCAGGTGCATCCCCACGTGCGGAAATTGGGATAATTGCCATTGGCCTGCACAATCCCGTTGATAAACAACAAAGGTCAACATATCTCAGAAGCATAAAGCCTTTTAGTCCAACAGGGAAGCACTGTCAATCAGCACTAGATTTCAAGTCTTTGAAGACTAAAGTGGAACCAGTTCAAATGTAGTCCAGATCATGGCAGATAGAATGAACCACGACATCACATTCATAGGCAATTCTCTTCCTGTAAAACACTTCAACAATTATGTTGCAAAAAGTTCTCAAAGTTTGAAACTGCAAGCAGGAATGTGGAAGACAAAAGGCAAAAGATCTCCCAAATTGCCAGAAAATTTCCAGCTGTTTCCAAGTGTTCTAATAGGCTTCTGTTGGCAGCAAGTGCATGGCTTGCCTGCAGTGAGCAAAAAAGCTCCTTCCTTGCAAAACTGCATCTGCAGTGGGGCTCAGATATCACAAAGGCTTTGCTCCAGAAGAAACGTTCTCTTGTAAGGAGATTATATTGTTAAGGCAACTTTCAGAAAAGCGTTGCTGAAAGAAGCCATGATCCATTCTTCTACTACTGTTCTGAGAGATCCGAGATGATCTCCATCATCTCTACTAAAGAAAGATTGCATTCTAGCAAACAAATCTTTGGACCAGAAGCCAAGTACGACCTCTCAATTGTGAGAAATTTTGTATGTTACGAAGTTATCGCAGGCAGATGACCCTGACCATTCCTGTCATTTCCTCCGGTTGTCTCATTAATACAACCGGGATTCCATGTCCAACAACGGATTTGAAAAACTTATCAGGCAGGCGCAAGAAGCATCATCTTACAAAGAGATGCGCATCATCCATTGCACGAAGATCAGTGCTGAAGAGAATCAGCCAAAAATACACGAATGTAGTTACAGCTGTTGTTGTTATACAAGAAATTTCACCTTTCGGCAAGATGCAAGCTCGGAAACTGTTTCGCAAACTCCCTGGCAGACGAGTCCTCGAGCGGCAGCATCGGCGAGGCATGCGAGAGATAACAGGTAGTCCTCATCCTCTCTCTTCTCCGCCCGTCACACTCCTGGCTATACTCTCTTCCCTTACACCCTCACTCGGTCCGATCGTCCTTCAAGATCGTCGCCTCCTCCGACACTTAGGTTCCTGCAGAGAAAAGCCCGCCAATATCCACCAACTTCTACACTAAGTCCTCTCTCTCCTGGTTCTATGTCGCTCGAGACTCCTCTCTGTCTCTCTGTCCTCTGTTTCGCTCGCGATTGTCTCTCTCTCTCTCTCTCTCAGAGTACGGGAAAAACAAATTCGCAACTCTAGTCACAGAAGCAGAAGAAAATTACGAGACGAGTATCGCAGATTCGACCGAAACAAACCGAAGTCTCTACTCCACGACCAAACGACTTCAAGATCTCCCGCCGCTCTATCGCGCAACTCGTCATCAATCTCTTGTTGTGAAGAAGAAGAGGAAGAAGATTGTAGCTGTTAATTGCTTCATCCTTGACAGCAATCAGTCAAACAATAAAGCAAGAAAGAAAGCAAGCAAGCAACGAAAGCAACCAGCGCCAGCAAGCGAGCGAGCGGGAGAGGAGAGAAGAATGAAGAAGAGAATAGTATGAGAAGGGAAGGCATTTGGCGAGCGCGACTAAACGTAGAAAAGGGCAGGCGGGGGCGGGGGCCATGTATGGAGTCGTAAACGTGTCTGGTGAGACTTCCGCAGAAAGATCCCACCAAAACTGCGGGCAGTTGAGAATTCATAGCTGATGATGGTGCTGGTGCACGTGCAGTGTTTTTTTGGGTCAAGTTTTGTGATTTAGCCAAAGTGGCGATATTCCAAAGGAAAATTTTAGTCAAATCTGGCTACAAGCTGAATATCTAAGTAATTGTTTTTGCACGTCCTTCTGTATTTTTGGCTACCTTCTTGTACCATGTGTAGATATCTTGGTGATTTTTATTACATTATTTTGATGGATATTCTGGCTATTGAAAATCTCAAAACGTAATTAATTTTAGCATTTTTAATTTTTAGTAAAGCTTTTTGGCTATATATATATAGCCAGCATAAAAAAGGCTGGTACACTATGTCTTGGGTCCCAAGGGTAGGAATTTTCGTCTTTTATTGCCCATCACACACATTTTTGACCAGCAAAGAAAGAGGATATATATAATACAAGGCCTGATTCAATACATATTTGTTGAATAATTGATTGATTTTTGAAAATTCCATGTCAAAATTTTGATTTTTAAAAAATATTTCAAAAGATTCTTTATCTTCTGTCATAATATTTTATTGTTAAAAAATATTTTTTGAAATTTTCAACATTTTTACAAATAATACAAGTAGTGGTGAATCTACCAAGGTATTATTGTATTGTCTACTATAGATAATAGTACCTTGGTAGCTTCAATACAAATTATATTATTTGTAGAAATGTTAAGATTTTTGAAAAAAAAAAATTAAAGAAAAAATGTTGTGAAGGAAAATAAAGAATCTTTCAAAACATTTCAACTATTTGACATGGAATCCTTGAAATTAATTAATTATTCAACAAACATGTGTTGAAGCTACCCTCTTATTACAATATCAAATGAAAGGCACTTTCTAAACTTTTCATGTCACAATTGTGAAACATGTGCTTATCCCATGACATGCAAAAATTAAATTATGCATGTCACATGCAAGGCAAGGGGGAAAAAAGGAAGTCTATCACATGAAATTGCAATGTTACAAAAATTCGACAAGAATGCTACCTTCAATATATGCACAATAGGAAAGATGAAAATTCAAAAACAAAAATGACAAATGATGAGGATGCATGTACACATGATTCCACGTGGTAGACCATTGAAGGGGTATATGATATGTTTGGTGTATGAAGAGTTCAACCTTGACTCACCATGGGATAAGGGTTCCAAATGCAAGACCATTCAAAAAACAATAGTCCACAACCACAAGAGGAGCAAAGATCACAAACACCTCATATTGAAGTTGATGGTTGAAATTTATCTTGTACAAGATTTTGTTTGATGACACAACACATAAACAATATAGCTGAAAAAGAAAATGGGAGGAATGCATGAAATTGTTGTATTTCACTATTTTCAAGAATCGATCCATTTTGAATTAAGAGGATGAATATCAAATCATGAAGATCATGAAAGCACTTGATATACCATATGTGATAAGTATGCGGCATATAGGAATTCCAAGGTTACTTGTTAATTTTTTGTGGTTATTTTTTCTTGCATTAGCAATATCATATTATTAAGTGCCTTTGATACTCACATATGGATGTGATTATCCAAACAAAATGCTATACAAAATCATGTTCAATCATGTGTGAAATTGGACACATTGGTTATGTGTTATTGCATGGGATTGATGTTGACAATATAGACTAGAGGATATTCTTTAACATTTGTCATAACAAGAAAGATTGTTGAATTGTATTGTTGGATTAAAGGTGAACCTTGTGTTTTTTATGCTATGACTATGAAGTTGTTCCTAACTCATACATATGCATTTATATTTTCATAACTAAATGTAGATCATTTTTATTTTCCACACGTTGTGGTCCATTATAACAATGTGAATTGTTAACATTCTTCACTTACATAATTAACTAAAATCTTTTTTTCTTAGGACAATATGTGTTAACATTGGAGGAATACAACAATGATGGATATATAATTGTTTGTAACAAGATTGAATTTGTTTTTTGAAGTTTTATCCCATCAAGTATTTTTGTTGAAATTATGTTTGAATTTATTTTTGTGGCCATCTTTTGCAAATCATAATTTGTTCACTTCATTCATTGATTATGTATATGAGTTCATTTGTATAATTTTCATGTGAAAATCTTATTTTTATGTAGCTTGTCATGTGAAAGGCATTTTTTGAAATTGCTTGTCAAATGAAAAACAACTAGAATAAATTGGCCCATCATTGAACACTAGCCTATCACTAAACATTTTGGCAGATCTTTCTTAATTTTTCTCCCTTTTGAGTGATTTAAAATGTTATAGGAGCACCTTCTCAAGCTTAACAAATCATCTTTGAAATGCAAAGCCAAAGGAGCAACCAAAAAAGAATAGTAAAGAAAATATGTTTTTTCGAATTGCAAAACATGTTTTTTTTTCATTCTTCTTCATATGTGCACTAACCCTTTTTTTAACATTTTTTCTAGCTTACAAAATCTCATGCTCCAACTACAAAGGATTTAAAGGGAACTTTTTTTTAAATAGCTTAAAAAATCATATATGTGGCCATAAAGATTTCATATCATTATATCAACTATTTTTTCATTAAGCATGCAAATGTTATGTGTAGAATAATCATTATCCTACATTAAATCTTATCCCCCTCCCCCCCACTTTCTCCAAATGCCTTGGGAGACACTTAATGTTTTTTTTATGACCTACATGCCCCAAACTTCTTTTTAAAGGGGGGGGGGGGGGTGCGTAATAAGTTTTTTATTTATATTTTTCCCCACCTTGTTATTATCTAATTTTATAATATGTACATATTTTAAGCACCTTATATTTTTTTATAATTTTTTTTGGCATCCAATTTCATTACCCTATATTAATTTAAATTTTTAGTTTTAGAAAATTTGAAGCTAAAAAAGTTTGGAAATGAAAGCAAAAAATGAAACCATGGGGGCGCAAGTAAGATATTTTGACACTATTTATTACTAATTTTTTTACTTATAAAGGAGGAAAAATGGTTTTCAAAACTTATAACCTTCCTTTAAAATCTCAAATGAAATGGAACCTTTCGATTTCCTCATTAGCACCTCTAGCCTCTCTCTCGCATTTTAAAAAAATTGTACCATATCATTTGGACTTGGAAAAGTACCCTAAAAGTATCCTCAAAAATTATGTTCATTTTTTAGGGTTGGGAATGAATTTAGCTATGAAAACAAAATCCTTTGACAAAAAAATATATTATAATGTCCACCACATCAATATTGAGGGTTGGGAAAAAATAAACAATTATTTGCAAAAACAATTCAAATATTTTGAAATATTTGAAATCTACTTTTCAAATTGCCAAAATCAAAGGTCCAATTCAAGTACTTGCAGTTGCATTGCAAAAACATAATATATCAATTTAACTTTTGAAATCAATGCCAAAAAATAATTTTAAAAGAATGTACCCAGAAAAATTTGATATTATTTTCACAAATTCATCTACTTGTTGTACCTTTTATTGGAAATCCCCAATTTTTGCATAGCAAAGCTACTCTTTTTGGCTATTTTATCATGTTTTCATGCATAGATTATAATTAAAATGAAAAAAATTTTAATTTACAAACTTAAATTATTAGTCACAAATTAATCAAAACATTATTTCACAATAATTGAACCTGCTGATATCTAACACCTTAAATCTTTAATGCACATATAAATTTTTTCTAATATAAGATATTTACATATACCTTATATTAGTTATAATTTTATTTTCAAAATAAACAGAAACTTATTTTTGAACTAATTAACTTATAATTTCTAATTGACAACCAATATATTGCACTTTATATATTTCTTCACATGTTTCCACCCCAGGTTCAAATGGAACTTACTTCTTGGCCCTTTGTCTCATATTTTTTCTTTTTAGGTTTAAAGTAATAGCTAACTTTTGTGTAACATATGTTAAAGGTAGAACTAGAAAATGGTTGCCTTTTAATTGGACTTGCAACCAAATATTAATAGCTTTTATAAAAAAATCCTAGTATCTTTAGTTTTTTAATTTTCAATATGGTAGTTACAATGCATCATGGATTTGAAATTTGAAGCACGGTTATTGTTGCCTACACATTGCAAGCATTAAAAATTTGAAGATCAAGGTTCTAATTCCTAAATCCTAATCTTTGGTGTGCAATTTGCAAGACTAAAATGAAGGTTTTTATTTTTCAATGTCTTTGTTCATTGACAACTTTTCATGATCATTAAAGATCAATGTTAGTTGTTGGAATTGTGTTTTGGTATGTACATTGCAAAGTGACAAAATATTCAGCAATTTGAGCCAAGGCCATGAGTTCATTAAGTTATGTACAAAGTTGCAAATCACAATTCTTAGAAGTTCAAATGTATGTTCGTTGAACCTCATGTGTAATCAATGTTTTTTCTTTTCTTTTCTTTCAAGTTGCAACATGCAACTCATAATCATGTATAAAATTGGTTCTAAATTCTACAATTTTTATGGACTATGAATGCAATTCAATTTAAGGTTACTTTTTAAAGTTTTGTCTGCACTATGCAATCTATATTGTTGCTACATGCATAATCTTGTTGTGCTTATATATTATGTACATGCATTATTAATTACTTACTTTTATCATTGGTGGTGATTTGTGATTAAGCCATCAAAGTTGTTGCCAAACTTTCAAATGAAATTTTTGTTTACTAACCACAATGTTAACAACAATGTTGAGATTGTGGGCGATCAAAGTTCAATGGTGTCAAGTTGTAACACACCTCAATGTCCATCACTTGCAAAACCTATAACATTTGGGTTACTGATCAATTTGTCATCATATTTGACACAAATAAGTTTTGATTTGAGCAAATTTCCACCAAATAAATCACAAAAAAATTACAAAACCATTTGGAAGTGACAAGATGCTTCATCTTTCTTCTTGTAATTCATCTTTTTTTAGTTTACAAGAACAACAAACAAGCTTGTAATTTTGCCCTATTCAATGTTTGCAAGTTTTTGTCAATTTCGTAATAGCTTAACAACACCATGGTTGCATTAAGATTATTCAATTTGCCTCTTTTTCCCATGGTTTATAGAATGGGCATCACAAATTTAACATGTGACGAATTAATAATGAAAATTGTGCAAAGTTCGTTCATTCATAAGTTTGTACATTTTTTGTATGAATATCATGCATTGAAAACACATTTGACACATGGATAAATGTGTTAACGGATGAAGTATGAACTTATGAATGAAAAAATGTCATACAAATTTTGCATCTTCCAATAAATCCATGTCTCAAATGTGTTTTTAATGCACAATATTCATTCAATTTTGCGGCGAAATGCGCAAAAGGCAATCGCTCATGCACAAACAAAAGTTGCATTAAAATGGGATTGCTTAGAAGAAGCAACACAAGGGCATGAAGAGGTCCCTAAGCCACCTTTGGTCAAGTTCACTTCAAAGATCCTATTGAAGATTTTGCGCATTTCTAATTGGGGTGTGGGATATAACCCTTGAAATGCATTCTCACGAATTGAGAAAAATGATGAACTTGGTAACACCATCCTCCAATGCAAATTATCTTATGCAAGGAAAGCAAAGCTAGCATGGAATGCCACCTTATGGGAACAGGAATCCAACAAGTCCACTTGACTTGAAGAAATGTAAGCAATCTTTGAATTTTATGCATTAAAGACCATTCACAAACAATATTTATCTTCAAACCTTTCCATTACTTTAAAGTCAATTGTTCTATTAAAATTTTGAAACTCTTTTTGATAAATTGTGTAAATTTTGATTTAGGTTGTGTGGAATTACAAAGGACCAATTTGTGGCTTTTGCAGTTCATCATATTGTAAAACATCACCAAATGTTCACCCACCATCATGCATGACAAGTAGAGGAAGTGGCCAAAGCTTATCGACAAGCTCATGGTTTTAATGATGACGATCATTGAGTTTTTTAAACATATCTATGTGCATTTTTGTAAATTTTTGAACATTTTTGTGCAATTCTATGTAGATTATTACATTTTGGATTCTCCATGAATCTTTTTTGCATTTCTTAATGTAATGTTTCATAGGCCATATTAAAGAATTATTTTGAATCACTTTGTTCTTTAATTCAATATTTTAGTGCCTTAACCTTAACATACATGCTTGAAAAAATGAACCCATAATACCTCCATAAACACCAAAACCCCCAATGTATATAATTTTTGCATATCATTAGCAAAACACATATTAATTTTTTTTTCTTCAATTGCAATACCCACATCGGGCCTCAAAACACATGTTGGATTTTTTTCCTCTTTTGCAATACCTGCATGGGGTCTCAAAACCCACACTAGATTTCTCCTTCTTAATTGCAATACCCACATGGGGGTTCAAAACACACATTGGATTTTTCCTCCTCTTTTGCAATACTCACATAATGGTCATATAAACCTATATGGGCTACACACATTTAAACATTTTAATATGGTGGATGCAAGTATTGCATTTTTGAATGGGGATTCATTTAAAAGGGCTTGCACCAATAAACAATTTTTTTGGCAAGCCTTATGTACAGTTATTGTATACTTTTAAAAAATATTTATTGGGTTTAAGTTTTAATGGATTTAAGGTTTATTGTTCATAATTTAGGGTTTAGGTATAAGGTTTAGATTTAAGGTTAGGTTTTAGGCTTTCAAGTTTAATGATTTGGCTTTAAGTTTTAAGGTTTACAATTTAGTGTTTAAATAGAAGATTTATATTTAAAGTTAAGCTTTTGATTTTAAGGATTTCATCTAGGCTCCAGGTTTAGGCTTTTAAGGTTTACAATTTGGGGTTTAGGTAAAAGGTTTAGGTTTTAAGGTTTATAATTTGGGGTGTAGGTTTACATTTAAGGTTAGGTTTTAGGTTTTTAATTTCAGCTTTAGGTTTTAAGGTTTACAATTTAAGGTTTAGGTAGGAAATTTAAATTTAAGGTTAAGCTTTTGGTATTAAGGTCTTCATTTAAGGTTTAGGTTTAGGTTTTAAGGTTTACAATTTGGGGTTTAGGTAGAGGGTTTAGATTTGAGGTTAGGTTTTAAGCTTTAAGATTTATGATTTGGGTTTACATGTTTTAAGGTTTATAATTTAAGGTTTAAGTAAAATATTTAAATTTAAAGTTAGGTTTTTGGTTTAGGTTAAGGTTGTAAGGTTTACAATGTGGGGTTTAAATAAAAGGTTTAGATTTAATATTAGGTTTTAGGGTTTTCATTTAGGCTTTATGTTTAGGTTTTAAGGTTTACAATTTTGGGTTTAGGTAAAAGGTTTAGGTCTAAAGTTTTGATTTTAAAGTTTTTGGTTTAGTTTTAAAATTTTAAGGTTGGTTTTTAATCTTTAAAGTTAAGTTGTACTTTTTTTGTTTTAAGTTTAGGGTTAGGTTTAGACTTTAAGGTTAGGTTTTAATGTTAGGTTGTAGGTTTCAAGGTTAGGTTTTCTATTTTAAATTTGGGGTTATGTTTAAGCTTTAAAGTTAGGTTTTAATGTTAGGTTGTAGGTTTTAGGGCTAGGTTTTAGTTTTAAGTTTATAGTTAAATTTTAATGTTGAGTTGTAGGTTTTAGGTTTTAGGTTCTAGGGTTAGGTTTTTATTTTTATTTTTAGGCTTAGGCTTTAAGTTTTAAACTTTAAAGTTAAGTTTTAATGTTAGGTTATAGCTAGGTCTAAATTTAGGTTTTACACCTTAAGGTTTAGGTTTTATAGTTTATTGAATGAAAAATAATGAAATAAACATGTATTATTATTATATTTGCTTTACCCACATGTATATTAATTGTTTTGTTTCATGAATGTGTGTATTGCATTTTGGGAACAAATTGTGAACACACAGTACTTGGGGGGAGGGGGGGGTGTTGTGTGCAGGTATTGCATAAGGTTATCCAATTATTAATGAATAAATTTAATATTTCTTATTTTTATCTAAATTTTAAAAGTAATGATCTTAACTTTTTCATTATTATTATAGATATTATTGTTACTATTTATAGTTAATATGTAGCCTATGTTAAGATATTTGTAAATTAACTAGTGTTATTTAAGCCTGTAGATGTATAAAAATATACTAGCATAATCAATGATATGCAAATAAAAATTATCAATTATTAATAATTATATATTATAACATCCTCATCATTTCTATTAGTAATAGTTATTTTATTTATAATAATTTCTACTTAATAATATTGTGTTATTAGTATTATATTATTATCATTTTATAATGTGTCCTTATGAGCTAACTACAATACCTACATATAATCTTCCAAATACATATTGGAAAAAATGCCCCAATCATAATACTTGCCTCAAGAAACCTAACCCACCTTATGAGCTAATTGCAATACCTACATATAGTGTTCCCAACACACATTGGAAATTTATTCCCACAACAATACTTCCATCGTGTCATTTAAATTTTCATTAGTGACCTTCCATTTTTCTACCATGTTTCAAATTCTTGGGTATCATTGTTGTTGTCTTGGTGATTATATTTGAACAATAGGGCCTTCATTTGGTATTTTCCATTAGCTAGATTTTTGTTTGACATTGTGGGGTTGATGTTAACATAAAACACATGCCAAGGCATAAATAATGGATTGTGAAGCACAAAATAATATTTTTAGCATTCGATACACAATAATATTATAAACCTTTAATATAAAATGATTAAACAAGCAATTTACATGAATATTATGCCTATTGGATGTTAAAATTAATAATTACTAATAAGACATTTTCTTATAAACATTTGTGTGTGTGAACATTGTTTCATGCCAATCCTTCAACCTATGAACCGAATACCTTAAACCATCATCTACATGATGTAACAACGTTCCTAGATGCAATGATTCATTCGTTTTTGTGAGGCGAATGTTTTGGATTTCTGATGCCACAACTTTCATGATTGAAGTGGCATGGTCACAAAGTGCAACTCCTTGTGTGCATTCTTCGGTAATCTCTTTCATTGAGTGATGTAAACGAACTAGTGTTCTTTCCGAAGGAACACTTGAACTTTCTAGATCATCAAAAGTCTACCTTGTCTGTAGGAAACATAACATTTTCCATGGTTCCAATCAAACCAATGTCAATGACCCCTTCATCACCATTAACTTCACCATCATCTTTGGAATCTGAATCATCCAAGATATATTTGGGGTCCACAAACATGGCTACCAAACCTTTGCAATTCGATTTGAACCATGTTCTGCAATAATCAATGACATCCTTTTGGGTAACATCGATGACCATGAAAAAAATAGGTGCTTGCAAAAATTCCCTCGTAATGCCCATTCACATGTGCAACTTGAATATTTTATAAATGGGTATTTCATTTTGTATTCCACATTGGCAAGGCATTAATTCCTTATAATCCAATAACCATCTGTTTCAAAGGATGGTTGGGATACATGTGTGAGTGGGATCGATGCTACTTGTACACTTGTTCTCACAATACATTCCACAACCTTGTTTTTTTATGAACCCCATTTTCTTCATTTCAAATGTGTGTATGTAATGTCATGCAATTGTTATTGTTAATCTCCAAACCAACTAATCAATTTGACACCCTCTAAGACCTTTTATCTCAAGTGAAAACCAAATTGGCAATAATAAGTCCAAAAGTAATGAGTCTAAAAGTCACTAAGACTATGTTGTTCAAAACTTTATAGAACATTCACTCTCCCTCATTCTTTGAAAGTTTCAATGTTTTCCTTGGGCTCGATGAACATATACATCACATCATGTAGGTCATGAAACATTATTCATTGGACTTCAACATCTTTGATCTTCTCCATTACACGTAAGTGCCATGCACAAAAGAAGATAGGGATGTTTTCTATAGCCCAAACAACCCTAAGCATTGACACACAAATCATACCAACTTTTAGACTTAGCTAGATACATAAGTACATTGTAAGCTTTTTAGGAATGAAAAAAACTTTGGACAAGGAAAACTTTTGATCTTCATTGAGCATAATTATGAAGAAAGAAGTAAAGTAGGATTCATATTCACCATAATGCATGTAACTCTTGGGGGGCATCATTAATAATGAAACAACTTGGTCTCCAATTAGGCATGATTGATAACATTTTCACTTTCAAAGGTTCGAGCCATTCAATCAAATCATCCACAATTTGTCAACTTGTAATGATTCATATTAGAGGCACTTCAATGTGATGAACATCAAAGCCCATCAAGGTGAACAAATGATATTTCACATCATTTGTGTTAAATGTGGCATCCATGGAAATTGCTCCATTATGGCCATATGTAAGCATGGATTGAAATTACATTGGTGTTTGGATGCCTAAAGTAGATGGGACTTGAATTCCATTAGTTTCACTGGCTTTTTGAAAATAAAATACATGTTTTAAATGATGCAAAGCCCATGACCGAACTAAAATGGTTGGGTTTTTATGCAACCACCAACTCCCTCTTTTATGTTTATGATCCAAATACCCAATGTTTTGTTGTTGGATGAAGTCATCCCTTGTCATGGCTTCTCTAACATTCACACGTTCCTACCAAATTACTTTGTGCTTGTGATTAATTTGTTTGGTGGTGTGCCCTAAACTCAATTGAGTCCAAATGTGATCTTTCAAAGATTGTGAAATTTGGGGTGCATGAAACGTATGAATCATGATTGAACGAATTTTGCACAATTTTCATTATTAAATCATAAGATATTAAGTTTGTGATGGGAGGCTTGTGCTTGAATATGAAGTTTTACAACCCTTGTTTCAATTCATGAAGGTGAAAAGTTTTCCCAAAAAATATAGGAGTGATGTTTTTGGGTGGGAGACATGTGAACATACTTATGCCTAAGTTTTACAAACATTGAAAGCAAATGTGATAAAAGTTTGATAATTGTTGATTAGTTGTGATGAAATGATATCCATTGATAATTAACAACGATTGTCAAGTGGTTTCAAAGTAAGGTGGACCAATTTTAACCAATAAAAAATCCGTTTAATAATGTTAAAATTGTAGATATCATTGTTTAAGTGGGGGATTAAAGGTGGTTAATGAGTTAATAAAAAATATGTGAATAAAAGACCAACTAAATAAATTTTTAACATGATGTTAAGAAAAATAAATTAAAATCCATTAAAAATTGAATATGATATGGACTTTTGAAAATAAGGTCCATTTCAAGATGATTAAAAGTTCTTTTTTTTGGGTTAAGGTTTTTCTAACAATTTTTGCATCTACATTACTTTTTCTTTAATATATCATATATTGAGCCCCTTTATGACAACCCAAACAAAATTCATAACCAAAATCGTACTTGTATAAAACCACAAACAAAAGACAAGTCCATATTTTTCAACTTCAAAAGCCCAATACTGTCTATTTGGAGAATATATGTTTTTAAAAAATGTAGATGTCTTCTTGTTCAATTCAAAATCTTAATTCAATGGGAAATTTGACATCTATATAGGAAGGTTGTTTGTTTGTTTTTTTTTGTTTTGTTTGTACTTATGAAATCCACTAAACTGAGATGCTTCAAATTGTGTTTTTGGTCTCTTTGGAAAGTTCTTGAGGAGGAGGGGTGCATTGGCTTGGTTTCTTGGCATTTGGACTTGTAGTGCAAAAGTTCATGAATATTGAATTATGTTTTCACTGAAAATTAAATTAAATTGTAGCTAAAAATTTCAGAGGAATTGGAATGTGCCTTTGGTGTTCTTGGAAAGATCTTGATGAGAAGGATTTAATGGAATTTATTTGGTAAGATTTTTGGATTTAGAATATGGGAGATATTGATTTAAAAGTGATTTTTGCCACTGAAAATTCAAATAAATTCCCTAAAACCAGGTTTTGGAAGGAAAATCAATTGAGGACATGGTAACATTTGGGCCAATGGCACAAGCTATGGTAGTAATGATGTTTTTATGGCATGTTAATGGCATGTTAATGCATGACACTCTACAAAAACTTGCAAAGTGAAAAGTAGTCTACGTTATCTTGCACTCACCGTATTAATACTCACTTATATATGTGGTTGACAATTGGGTGCACATTTTATTATTATAGTCAATGGTGCAAGTGGTGGGTGGGTGGGTTTAGTGTGGATAATTTGATTTCAACATTATGGAATCTTTCTTGCAAGAAGGAGGTTTAAGCCAAAATGAAATCACACCAAAACTCATTGCTTTTGGTGCAAATGATGTGAGCATTTTCTAGGGCACCAAATTAAATCTCATAATGTGAATTTGACAATCATGGGCCCTTTTTATTTTAAGGGTTCAATGTGTATCTCATAAAAAAATTGATTATTTAGATTTTTGTGTGATTCCTTTGGTGCGTCGAATGAAGGGTTTGCTTTAGTCTTTATAATAATATTTTCACAATAAACCCCAATGCCATTTGAAACTCACAAAATTGAATAGCATCATGGAAATTAAAAGGTTTTAAAATATTAAAAAATGTGAAGACAAAATGAATTTGTATGTTAAGTTTAACCAAGAGGGTGATGGTTGAATATCGAATTCTATTGATGATGATGGGCATGGACATGTACATCAACATCAATTCTAAGCTACAACCAACTTTGACTACTTTGTTGAATATGTTGTTGTCCTTAATGTATAATATTTTCCCTATTTGGAAACAATCAATAGTTTGATCAAATTTTTTCAAGGGAATGATAATTTGATCTCTAATTTCACTACAACAAAATGTGTCCATATACACCAAGTGATTTCACTAAACTTTGAATGAATTCAATGGTCCTATTGAACAAGACTTAGTGGGGATGTAGTGGATTCATTGGTCCACTATACATGGATTAATGAACTACATTCACATAATAATGTTTGTTAGTGTGGTCAAGATTTGTCAAGCACAATTGTAATTTTAATTTGTTGATCCTATCACAAGGTTTCAAGTTGACATGTTCTATGAATATCATGCATTGTTAGATTGTTCTCATGAAAACATCACCTTGGAATGGATCCCAATGCCAAAATTTGTTATTGAACATTTGATTTTCAATATGAATGAAAATGAAATTTATTATACATTGAGAAAATGATTGGGGAAGAATCATTTGTGACAAAAGAAGGTAAAAATATGTGTGCAAATGGTGTGGCAACAACTATCATAGGTTTGCCATTCAAGTTTTCTTGTTTTTTCAATTTGTTTTTCTTTGTTCATTGCTTTGGGGATTGTCTTGCAATTTTTTGTTCACATGAATTTTTCTCTACTATGGCAAAAACAAATTAAATTAAATACTTGTTTGTTATTTTTCCTTCTTTTTTTCCACATAAATGTGTCTTTATTGTGACAAAATTTGCACAATAATTATTAGTTGAACTAAACAAATTCCCTTCTCATGAAGTGTTTGATGCATTTGGCATCATTTATGCATAATATTGACTTTAGGAAAAAACTAAGGATTCCTTCCCAAAGCATCTTGGGAATTTAAAGTTGCACTATGCAAGTTCTTAAATGACCTTGGCTAAGGAACCAAGTGAACAACAAAATTTGGTTCCTAAGATCCTATCGTTCAACACTTGACATGTAAAAAAGTTTTTTAAAAATCACAATGAAAGCCGATGCTAAGGTTGCCATGTATTATCCCCTTGATATAAATCCACTCACTTGGTTGTGTCGCACAATTTCAAGTTCCAAAGTGTTATGTCATAATCTTTTCAAATATTTCAAATAGGTCGAAATTGGTAGTGTATTCGTTTTGGGAAATGTGGAAGATAAACGATGTTTTTCAAGTCTAAAATTCGTTAAATCCAACCTCCAAAATAGACTAGGTCCTCATCCACCCATGGTTGTTAGAATGTTTCAACAACAATTCCTCACCTAAAATGCATATTCATACAAGGATGCAATTGAGTCTTGAAAGAGTGAAAGAAGTGGTATGGTGATGTTTAATGTGTTTTTTGTATCCTTCAATTTTGATTCACATTTTATTTAATGAATCCTTAAATTTTCATGATGTTAAGCCATTTAAAAAATTCTATTGCAAATTTAACTCTAATTTTTTACAGCTATACATGTGTGCTTTGGACACTTGCTCATGCTTAACCTTCAAATGGATGATATTGGGTTCACATTTTGACTTTCAAAGGCCATGGTCCACTACCCCGCTATTTTGTTTTTTTCTCATTGGTTTTTTGAATGTGCCAATAATAGTAAGTAGTAAGTACCTACTACTTATCTATGTTCTTGTATAATTTCAAAGTCATATAATAAAATTAAATTGTATATTTTTGTATGCCACTTATGTTTTAATGAGTAGTTTAGAGGTTCAATTCCTCCATATGTGACAATAATTTAATCATATATTCATTCAACATTGTTGTAACTTTGGTTTAATGCTTGTTGAAAAGTTTAATTGGCAAATTCTGCTTTGTGCAACCTGCAACATCAATTGGGCATGGAGCCAAAACATGTACTGGTGCTAATGTCTGTGAAGCTAAACAACTCCAAAGAGATGTTAGTTTGTTGTATTTTTTTTGCACAAAATAAGTTGGACAACCACTTTTGGAAGAAAAATGTAGTCTTCAATTTTTTACAAAACAAAATATCTAGTAGCCTTTTAGATATATATTTAAAAAAAGGCCCATAGCCAAAAAACTCCAAAAATTGATCTATTCTGCCACCTACTGCTAGATCATTTGATGGCTTGTGCCAAATTTGGCACCATGTCATGGGTTGCTGGTGCAAATATTGCTAATATTTGAAAGTGGAAAAAAATTGACTAATGTGCACAAGATGAAGTGGCCTTTGTATAATAATTGTGCATGACTTGTTATATAGAATGATCCGGTAGAAGTGATTTCATTTAAGCAATCTCTCACCCAATTTTCATTTTTATGGGTGAGGCTTGAGAAAAAGTCCATAAGCCATCATGAATGTGAACAATTCTCTTGGAGGCCCAAATAAAGGGCATGGGTGAAGTTGCTCCAAATAGTTTTCATTTTGTCCTTTGTTTTGACAAATGTTCACTATGTGTTAGTGTCAATTGTGGATTGGAATAAAGTGTTGCAGGTTCACATCTTTTTGTGACCAATGATTGATATTTGGCTTGCCTCATTGAATCTCTACGAAATATTTTCTTATTTGTGTGCAACCCATTTTTGCTTAGGCTATTAATGTCAAGGACAATATTGTGGGAGCATAAAAAATCCCAAATGTGTTCCATTTTCTTAAGAATCTATCCAGAATCCATTTTGGCATGAGTTAATTGTCAAGGGCAATGTTGTTTCGGGCATTTGAAAAAAAAATCCCAAATGTGTTCCACGCCCACTTTAACCATGGAGAATATTGCGGGTTCGTAGGGAGAGACCAAAATAAATCATAATGATGAAGATCCTGAACTATTTCTGGGTGCATTTTGTAAGAGTGTAAACTCTTGCTTTACTCAGGTGTTATTTTGTTCAAGATCTTCTTGTTGGGTCATTTGCAAGTTTCGGATTGAGCAACACAGACTCCAGAGTGATGAACATGAAATCATGTTGATGAGAATGGTCTGAAATTATAGACATATATGTGGAGTTTGGCAACCAAAAATAGACCCTGCCTTCCTGTTCTTTCCCTCCATCATGGTCCACTGCACTTTTAGGCTCAGTTGCAACTTTTGCATAATATTGGTAGGAAATATCTTCAACTACCATCTAGCAAATGTTGCTACAGTTTTGGCCAGAATTAGCACTTCTCCCCACCTTTCAACTTCCTCCTAACTCCTAACTGCAAACTATGTTTGTTGGGCCCTGTGTGGGCAGGGACTATAACATTCGACCCGACTTTTGCAAGTATTACCGTATTAGAACTGGTTTCACATTAGGTGAACCGGTTTCTTTTGTGAAAGTGTTTAGACTGTTTAGATTGGAACGGATTTTTTTGGTGTTCAGAGTGTGGACACAGTAAGTAGATGTACAACATCTTATCTATTGGCAGGGCCAGTGTGTTTGTGATACCTTCTTTGCCACTCCTGAGTCCTAACTATGTTAGCCTAATATGATTTGATCTGGCCTGGGAAACTTCTAGAACCTCCTAAGACCAACCCTTGTTCCTCTCAGCAGCTGTGGAATTGCTTAAATTGGGAAAAGAGGATGTGAACATTTCAACAAAGTATGTGAACACTTTGATGAAAATAATTTACAGCTATCCTACTCTATCCTAACTTAATTAGGGTTGATTAGGGTTCAGATTTAACTAATGCTTGAGCAGGAATTAACTAGCCAGGTTGATGGTTCATGTGAAACGAGACCATTCCATCAACTGTTAGGTAGATGCATGATATACTAGGGTGGGTTCTACCTGAACCCTCAGCCGAATTGAATGAATTTGGAAAGTGAAAATGGTGTACCTTCTTCATCTTAAGTATGAAATCATATTTTCATTAAAAAATTTATTTTGAATTTTTATTCAATTTTCAATGCCAAAAATATCCAAAATTCAATATCTCCTGCACCTTAAGTTTCAAAAGTATGAAACCGTTGTCAGAAAGTCCTACTCCTCGAGGGCTTTCCAACAATACAAAGAGTGGAGCCAGTTCCCCCTTAAAAATTCGTTTTGTATTTATTGAATTTTTGATGACAAAATTATTTAATACTCAATAACTCCCACACCATTGGTCTAAATGTCATGAAACCACCTCCATGCACCCATACCCATCAAGGGCTTTCCATGGTACAAAGAATGCAGTGGAGGGGTGCCATGATTTGAGAGACCTGAATGTGACAAACAAACAAACAACCTTCCTTAATATATATCACAAAATAGACATATTTTTACCTATTATTTTTCATCTTCAATATCTTTTCATTTATCCCTAGTAAGGTTAAGATCATAAACCCTGGTGGGCCTGGCCTTTGAGAACCAAGGCTGCCCACACAACATGGTTTTTGGGGGATTCCAAGTTAAAAGGACACATGTGTCACAATGTAAGCTTGTGTGCCAAGAGATAATGGCCATGGCAAAGGCAGGTCCACGAAACATTCTGTGGGTTGAAAAGTCTTTGTATTATCTTTGACCCTTGGAACTGCCTTCAAGCATATGGCCCAAAATTTACCTTTGCATATGGGAAGGCCTCCTCCTGAGCGCCTCCACTGCTGCTACATATATTTTCACTGCTCCTAATTGTCCAACTACTCTAATTAGTCTCGAACCTTAGTCTCGGACCTTGTGCATTAAATGCTGAGTTCCAGCATTTCATACTGAGATTTATTAAAATGTCTTTACTTTGGGGATACCACTCAAAGGCGAGATAGGGGGTGAAAGGGGGCCCAAAGACGGTGAAGACAGGGTTACTTTCCTGATAACTCTAATATCAAAGATAAGTTTAGGGGATTTCCCACCCTTGATTAATGCGTTCCTTCTGTCTATTTTTCTTTGGTTTTCCAAAAGGTTGAACTGGAGAATGTGGATAAGTTCAAGTCTACGTATGGCTAAGTGATTCTCCCAAGGTCCCACCCATAACTAATTCTTACTTGGCTAAATGAGGTTCCATGAGAAGACCCTATCATTTAATTATAGTTGTAACTATCTTGTACATGTTTAAAAGATTAAAAGATTTGACAACTCTTGCACGCAACTCTGCAGCTTATCATGGACTACGACTCTTTCAAAGGTCTATCATATTCATGATAACAATTTCACATACTCTATGCAGAGGTCACTCGTCAACTGTTCTCCTTGTCTCCTGGACAACTCTCCACTCAATCCATTACTTTGCATTTTTATCAGCATGGTATCCAAGTTGATGTGAGAACAAAGAGATCCTCTCTGTTCACAAGTTTGGCAAGTTATGATAATATAATTTCATTGATTCTCCATACTAATATTGGTTGCAAACCTCAAACGGTTGCCAGAATCTCCTGGGATTCAGATTGATTTTTGGGCTTTTTCAAATAATCTTGTGAGTGGTGACCACAAGAACCTCAAACACTTGAACACTTTTTTTCATGAGATTCAAACTTTGTCTTGAGTAGTATCATAGCTACTAAGATTCCAATCCTCTAACGTGTTTCCCCAAAAATTACCCCCATTGGGACCCATCAAAAGGAGGTGAGATAACCTTTATTTAGCAACTTCAAACAAACCAAGATAGCTAGAGCCACAGTGAGCCAACACCCACCAGTGCACCATCCACTGAATGCCTGTTATTACTCAGTTGTGGATGAACCTCAACCGAGTTAGAATATGGTTTGACCTTGGTAACCAATCCCGTAAGAAATATGTCTAATGTATAGGTAGATAGGTATGAAAATAGATAACTACTAGGTAAGTAGATGGCTTATATGTAGCTGAGGGCTGCTTTTACCACCTATTTACTAACAACCTGCTTGTGGGTTGTTAGTAGGTAGATAGTTACAAAAAGCAACTGAGCTAACCACCATGGTTAGCCAAGGAACTGGAACCCAACCAACAGATAACTGTTTCCTGACCACTTATCATTCATCCTTCATGGTGCCCTGGTGGGTACTACTGGTACACTGTGGCCGATAGCTACTGGCTTTCAGTTATTGAGTTGTCAAATGGGCCGAGTGTGTGGAAGTGTGCGGAAGAAATGTTTGAAGTGTTGAGAGGTAGTCGTAGTAAAGGAAGGGTTCATAGCCACTGGCATCCAGACACATGTGTGTGAGGGCTGTTATTTCACCACCAGATATATGTAGGAACAATAGGTGTTGTAGTAAAGGAAAGGTTCCAGAATCCAGATGTGTGTGTGGGGTGGGGAAGGGGGGCATGTGTGGCCATCAAAGTTGCAACTCCACTTCCACCATCCTTTCATCCACTTAGGTACGTTTTGTTGTGGCTGGAATTTTTGTTGCATATGGGCCACTTGTGAAGTGTAAAGGACCCAAACACCCATTCTCCTCCCCTCCCCCAACACACTTTCCTCCCTTATTGTACTGTCTTAGGCTCACTTTACACTACGAGCCAGGCCTGAAAAAACTTGGTGCCACCTTTGAGCATTTTTGGCTTGTTTTTAGGCCCCAACTTACTAATAAATGCTAGAACATTGAAGTCCGGATATTAATAAATGCTGGCCCAAACATTGGCCCCAAGGGTTGCAAATTGGCTTCCCAAATTCGGTGGTATCCTTTTTTCAGCCTTGCGACCAGTGTATTTTTTTTCAAATTCCTCAAGTAGGGGCACTGGCTAGGATCCTCAGCATTAATTAACAGTAAATGGCGACTGTCCTGGTGGACTAGTAGATTTTTTTGGAATCCTGCCTAGTTCTGGCGACAAAAAAAGCACTGCATGGGACCAATACAGGCCATAAAGTTCAGCATTTATTAGTAACTTGGGGGCAGATTGAAAAGATCTTTTCCTATTTCAACCTTGACTCCTAGTGTAAAGCCGTTAGGGGCTGATTTCAACTTCTACACCAATTAGGAATGCTTGATTTGAGTTAAACATTGGCCTTGACTCCTTATGTAAAGTGGGCGGTGACGTAGTAGGCAAGGAAAGATGGGTTGATAGCAAAGGGTGGTGAAATGGGTGGTGCCACGGCCCCACCCGACCTGAATTGTGTGTATACTAATCAGACGAGGGCAGTGGTGCTTTATTAACAATTCACAAGGGGTGGATTCAATTCAACGAGATTCTCTTTTGTCGTTATGTGGCTAGTCCAGATGGCGTGCAAGAACAATGTCCAAAGATTCTGTTGCTGGTTTATCAACGATTGGGAACAACCTTGGGGCAACAGCTGGATACCCCCAATGTAAATTCGGAGATTCGGAACACCCCTCCGGCAACAGCGGGATGCCCCCAAATGTAAATTCAGAGATTCAGAACAACCTTCGGGCAACAGCCGTATACCCCCAACTACTAAGACCACCAGGGTCAATGAGTTGAACCGTCCAGTTTGATATGTATGGTCGATTAAGGTAGATGCATCTAGAACTGTAAGTATAACCAGTCCCAGTAAACCGGAGTCCAGACTTCAATTTTTTTTTACACTTATACGAGTGTGAACCCCGTGCCTAATGCACAGGTGTGTGCCACCTAGGATGCCACCTAGGTGCTTCAGTTACCCACTTACCTTGGGGTTACACCCCTCTGTGGAGTCCAGCAAAATCTGGCA
>Ga0116229_10000058_pt1 | contig 94502 bp, 58 predicted proteins | sample S1TSphgellanicum_3_FD_87313 | JGI IMG/M metagenome (GOLD analysis project Ga0116229, IMG submission 87313) | Host-associated microbial communities from peat moss isolated from Minnesota, USA - S1T2_Fc - Sphagnum magellanicum MG | ecosystem: Host-associated > Plants > Peat moss > Unclassified...
TTAAGCTCATAAGTGAGTAGACATGTGGATTGTAATAATGTATGTATAGTTTGCTTATATATTTTTACAAACTCCTACAACAAGTCTTCATAGCACTTTATTAACTTTGAATAATTGTTTTGGTGGAGAGCATAGGGGTAGTGGGATTTTGGCCGATGGCTTTCTTCAAATTGCTCTATCATGTTACAAGCCATTTTGAGCTTTAAATGTTAAAATCTTATAATAGTTTTAGACAAGGCGCAAAATCTACCCAAGAATGAGGAAGAGTTAAAATTCACTATTTTGATCAAAGATACAAAATTTTGGAAGATTTCTTTATGAAGTTGATGGTGAGAAATGTTGTAAACTAACATGGGATGGGATTGAATTGTCTCCCATGTGTTTGCATCAAAGTCGGATTTCTTTCAAAGGTTAGGGGATGTGAATCCTTCAATCATCCTTGGACTCACATCTACCATGGGGTTAAATCACATCTTGCATTACCTCCGTTTGTCTTTTTAGGTCATTGTGTAAACCAAAAAAAGGGGGATGCAAAAATAACAATCTCATTGTAACAATGCTAATCAATGTCCTTGGTCTTTGAAAATCGCACATCACATTTCTTGAAGTTGATCTTACCTCTTTAGTTGTGGCATCTCATGTCCAACAATATCATGCATTAATTTACAAATTTTCAGCTTACACCAATAGTTTAAAATGAAAAAGGCTAAAAATTAAACTTTCACTTGCACCATTTTGGCTTTCAATATTGATGTCCAACCTTTACTGAAATAATGTCATTTAATACAAATGCTAACAAGATAATAAATTGAAGATTAAGCGATCACCAACACAAAAAGTTCAAATTAACTTAATTTGTTCACAAAACCCAACTTGTGCTAATGACCAACCACAATTGCATTGTAATGTGTAATTTGAATTTCTTATCAAATCAAAATTGTTTAATCCCAATACCATGAGACCCACCTTCAAGCTTGTCAAATGATATTAATAATAATTGTCATTTTCATGATAATTAAAAAAATTAGCCTTAGGTGTGCCCCTTAACTATCCAAAATGGGGATAAAGGAGTAAAAACTTCAAGATAATTACAATGAGTTGATTTGTTCCATGAACAAATTTTCCTGAATTCGATTGTATGAAACATTAAAAAGAACATGAAAAATAACAAATTGGGCTATGAAACATGTTGCTTAAGTTGAAGTTTCTTAGAAAAAAATTGCATTTAGGTCTAATGTTTTTTATAAAATGGATGACTTGTTAATTTCAGGTTTAAGTTTTTTTCCAAAAAATTAAAACTTGTCAACAAAAATTAGGTCCAAGTTTTTAAACTTGCAATATAAACATTTATGGTAGGAATTATTTTTCAAAGTCTTGATTATCTTTAAGAAAACACATCATTTCATCCTTTTTGGTCTCATTGTCCTCCAAATTAATAACCTATAATAAATGAGTTGGTCTTTCATTTTCATGGTGAACCATGAAACACACAAAAAGTAGGAAGTGAAAAAAAATCATAGTGGGGGAGTGAGAAATGAGGGGAAAAGAAAAACGAAATCATAGGGAAAAAGTTCTTCATGGTGAAACTCACCAAAAATTGGAAGTAATTAAAACAAAAAACAAAGTCACAAGAGGGAGTGCAAAGTGGCAAGAAAAATACCAACGTTTTAAGAAAGGAGTGGATGGTGATAATAATAAGATTTGTACAAATCCCTTTAATGATTTCTTTTGCCATTAGGTTTTTGTCCATTCTATCATTTCAAACACCAAGTGCCAAAATGCCTAAGGTAACATTTAATGTTAAACATGTGTCCTAACCTTTGGTATCATATTACAACTACTCATATAATTACTAAAAGTCCATCATGAAAATTCTTAGGTTAATCTTCCATTATTTGACTTAAAGTTTTCAAAACATTCTACTAGAAGACCTTTTTCTTCCAACATTCATTGGTATATTCCTTTAGGTCCAATGTTTAGCAAAAACACAATTTGTAATGCCATAATGTCAAAATCTTTGGCACCTTTTAGAGATGTGTTGTGAGTCTTCTCACACAAAAGATCACAACCTATAAAATATAAAGTGTTCACCCTTGCAACCTTGCCTTTTGGTTCTTCCAATAACATATTACCAACATATTGTTTCTATGCCAAAACATGGTATTCATGATTTGAACATTTTATTATGAATGCCCAAACTTAATCATATAGTCATATGACATGTAAAATGCCTTGTAGTAATTATTATGACTACATAAATATAATAATTTTTTTATGTTGGTCGTATTTACAACTTGGGATGCAATTAATGACAATTCATTGTTTCAAATTGATGAATTGTGAATGATTTATCATCCATCTAGCCCACTGCTGCATATCACATTAATTATAAATATAGCCAACTATTGGTCACAATGAAAACATGGAACTAAAGTTCTTAGATGTTATTAAGGTATACTAAAAATAAATTAGGAATATATTGTGCAAGGGTATATATCTAAAGCTATAAGGGTAAGTTGTGAGCTAATAATGGGTAGGTAGGCCCATTTACTTACCTACTCAGGCTACCTACCTACTTTACCCTACTTACATTACCTTTTAACTCAAGCCTAATCCTAAGCTAATAAATAGGTTTAGCTAAATTGTCCACATGGATTTACTATGGTGAAACATGTTTTTACATTTCATAAGCCAATACATACTTATTATTTAATTATATTTCTTGGTTGTAATAATACAACTCATTTTCTTTTTTAATTACATGGGTCAAAACAAGATAAAGAATACCAAAAAAGTAGACATCTCCACTTTAACCTTGTGCTTTTCATATAATTACCATAAAATAATATCAAATAAGGTGAAAGTATGTGTCAAGTAGCATTAGTTGGTTTGTTAAATTTATAAAAATCTAATTCTAAAAAAATTAAAAGCAAATGAATTTTAAAAGTAAATAAAACATACATTTGAAACCGATTGAAAAATATGTGTTCAAACCCAGGGTAAAAGCTCCCCAAAAATTATAGTCACAAATATTACATTTTTGCATTTGGTTTTTTTATGTAGATATAGACATCACATTTTGGATTATTTTTGTTTTTTTTGAAGTATGTTGGATTAGATTTAGACTTAAGACAATCATTTAAAAAGAAAAATTCAACAAACATTAATGAACTTCAACATATGAAATATATCATGATGAAATAATACTCATCATGAAATATAAAAAATTGCATACATATTTCAAAACTAAGGTTGTGGGTGGAATTTTTTGGTGAAATGTTTTTTGGTCATTATTATTGGTATACATCAAATGAATCTAGGGCCATTTGGAAGTTTAAAATTTTTGGTTGAAAATTCATTAAAATGTGTGTTTTTTTTCATTTTTTTCAACAATAAAGGCAAAATATTTTATGTATTTGAAAAAAATACCAATACCAAATGAAGGAGAAAAATATTTTATAATTGAACATTGCATTATTTTTTCAGATTTCTTTTGTTTAATAATGTCTTATGAACCACAAACATGAGGCCTTATGGCTGACAAAAAATTGCACATTATATAAGTTGTGTACATTGATTTTATTCAATCCTCTTCATCTAACTATTGGATCAAAATTATTATTGATTTAAAGTGAAATTTGAGTTCCAAAATGTTGTTGTGCACATTTTAGGGCTTTTTGCTTATGTATAAAATTGTCAAGTGATGCCATCAAAATTTTAACCTACTATGTACTATGATATTAATTATACATCACCTTTTTTGGTGAAAATTGATTCACCCATAATGTGCTTTCACCCCTTACTTTTTGGTTAAAAAAATTAATGGAATTGATATGTAATAAGTTAGGAAATGAAGATCAACATATGTTTTAGCAAGTCATTAAAAAAAATCTATTTCATTTTTGTAAGAACCTATTTGACACCTATTTGAAACCAGAAAGCCCATAATGAAAAGTAGATGTCAAAAGCTACTTGTATTTTGAAAAGCCTACTTAAACCTATTTTTACAGTTTGAAATATGAAAATCAATGCACATTAGGGTAAACATATATTTAGTCATTGAAATGAAAAATTCAACATTACATAATTCTATAATGGGTTTTGTTGATATTTAAATCTATTTGTTCCAGTTTTGACAAGGTAATCAAATTATTCACTTTATTTTGCTTACACCCACATAATCATAGAAATCACATGACAAATGGCATAAATTATTACATCCAAAAATATTACTAATGGCAAAAGCCATACATCTAATTTTAGTGTATAATCATGTAATTTTTAATGCCATATATTATTACAAATGTAGTCATAGGTGAAGTAATATATATTTTTTTAGCATAGTGTTTTATCAACAATGTCATTCAAATATTGACCATGACTTTTTTATTTCAACACATTAGTTCCACAACTTACTATTCAAAAGCCAATGGACAAGTTGAATTTATTAACAAAGTCATTGGAGTTTTGATGACCAAATTCAAAAACAAAAAGTGAAATGTCTTGGATAAACATTTACATATCTTCTTTTATGCCTATCAAACAACTTTCAAGGTAACAACAAGCCACACACCTTTTTAAGTAGTTTATGGAATTTACTCACATATGTCTACCCAATATATATTGCCTAGTCATTTGTCAACTACTGAATTTTCTACCCAACCAAATAAAGCCCTTATGTTTAAAATCACCAATGATAAGCCACTTGTGGATTTGGTGAAATTGCACTATTGCAATGCATCATTTATAGATTTCAATAAATATTTAATGATGTTTTGACACAAGGATCTATTTTTTGCAAAGGTTAAATACAACAAAGTTAATAGTATAACCCCCATAAATACTCATGTGCAAACTATAGATTTGAAGTTGTTTTACTAAGATAAAACAATTCAAAGAAAAGGTGGTAGAACTTGTTGTTCATATTCATCAATTAAGGAAGAAAAAGATAATGGTGTATTAAGTGTATTCCACTCCATATATGGATGGATATTAGGATGTCCATGTGTATACAATGGGTTATGTATAATGGTTTTATTTTTAATGTCAAATTATTGTAAAATCACTATAGTAGTTATACATTCATTGTAATAAACAATATATTTATAATCAAAGTTAATATTCAAAAAAATATTTTTTTTATTTTAAATTAATATTAAAATATTCACAATAATTTTATTGTAACTACATTTTTTGATGTAATTCCTATTATTACAATAATTTAATTACACTAAATTATTTTAGTTATTAATTATAATAATTTATTTTAATAATAATAATAATGTATTTTCTTACAAAAATATTATTATTATAAAATAATTAAAATTAATCACTCTAAAATCGAGTGTGTAGTCATGATCTAATGAGCCAAAAAAATGTTAGATCACAAAAAATAATAATCAAAATTGGATAAATATTTATGTTTTGCCATTTAAAGCCATGTGAATCATAGCAAGTTGTTTTTTTCATTCATATAAATGTTAAAGAATTCAAACCAAAAATCCATTTGATAAAATTTTAAGTTTAAGTTTCGATTTAAGACCTTTCAAAATGAACACTTATGACATCAAAGAAGAGTCAATTTCACATAGGACTATCAAAAGGACTCATACAATAAAACACATTTGATTAAAAAATAAATTAAGAGGATAAAAACTTATTAGCCACATTGAAAATATATTTATACTTAAAAATATGTGAATTCTAAAACTTTAAAATTCAAAGAACTTTCCAACATTGATCTAAAATGTGGTAAGGAAAGTTGTAACTTATTATTTTTAAAAAACATAAAAATGTAGAAAATGAATTTTTAGTTATGATTTGAGATTCTTCTCATTTTTACAAACACAACATTAAATTTACAAAGAATCAGAACACTTTCAAAAGTTCATATTTATTCAAAAATGATTAAAAAAAAGTCATGTACTAGGAAAACTATAAACATTTATTATAACAAATTGCAAAAAAACTTGTTCCAAAATTCAATCATATTAAAAAAAAATTTGGGAAAAAATACATGTGATGTTTTTATAAAGTAATCATGTTAGCTCATTAGATATCGATTGCACGCAATCATCATAATTATTTTATTCATACATTAATTATGTAAGTGGCATAATTTATAATTAAAAAAAATATCAAAAATTTACAATTCATAGATTTTATTTTATAAAAATATTTAATGATATTTTAATGGAAATAGAATAATTAATGTAATTGCTATAATTCCATGATTATATTATAATAAATTCCAGTTTATATTTATATTTAAGATTTTTGTATATTTAAAATACTCAAAATAATTTTACTATAATTGTAATGAATCAATTTAAATAACTTATTCTATATATAACCAATAAAAACTTATTTGAAAAAATTAATGCTATTATAACATAAACTTTTCCACCAATATTTAATAACTAAGTAATGAAAATTAATTATTGTACTAAGAAAAATTATATAAATTACAAAAATTGCATATAATTTAACTTTGTATTCATAATTTAGAACATATAACTTATAATTAAAATATTTTTTCCAAAATAATAATTTAAAAATTTGATGTTATTATTGTACATTTGAAATTTTAACTATAGTAAATTATTTAAGGGTGCAAAGATTTGGATTTAGGGATCCCTAATAGCTAGACCCCTAATTCTACATGCAACTCACAAATCTCATGGGTGAAGGACCAAAAAGTAACCAACCCTACCCATAAACATAACACATATATATATGCAAGGAGTCTAATTCACCCCCAATTGACTTAAGATTGAAGCCCTTCAAAGGGGCTCTATGCTTTTGTAACTCATGGAAAAATGTTTATTAGACCTTATAAAACTTAAGGGCAAAAATTCAATCAATTTTGTTTTGTTTTGAAGGCTTTTGAAAAATGGTTCCTTCCAAATTTTAATATTAAATTACACATTTTAATAATTGGTGTGAATAGTGTCAACTTAAATTTCCCTCCTCTTAACAAATTCTCTTTTGTGATTTATTTTTTTGTAGGGCAATTCACCCCCAATTGTCTGAAACTTGAAGAATTATTGTCCTCAAAGGAGGGTTTAAATTCAAAACTTTCCAACCAATGAAAAAATGTTTATTAATTGTTCCAAAACCTAAAGGAAATATCCAATCAACTTTTGGTTCAAAATGTATTTGAGAAAAATTCCTTCAATATTTTAATAATTATAATATAAATATTTACATGTTTCATATATGAAAGTTTGAGTTTGGCCAAAAGATATAGGTTAAAATGTGGTGTGAATGGGAACACATGGGAACACTTTGAAACATGGTGGGAACATCAATATTTTTTTCCCAAAGCCCTTCTCTCTCCTAAGGAAAAAAAAAAGGCCTTTTTTGGTGCATATTGTTCAACCATCTAATTGGTTATGTGAAAATTCTGATTCTATAATTATTTGACACCATTTTTGGCTTGGGCTAATCCCCCCTCCTAAGTTTGCATGGGTACCTATTGTATATACAAGCCAAATCCAATAATTGCACAAACTTCAAATGATGTACAAAATTACCCCTTGAATTGTTAACCCTTTAATAAAGTAATTTGCAAAGATAGGAAAACTCAAGGGTAGAATCCTTCGTTTCCCTAAAATTGAAGACTACAATCATGTAGGATGGGACTTTGCCAAAAGAATATAATCTAGAAAGAAACTCAAATTTCTTCCTTAGATGAAGATGAGATTTTGTCAAAATAATATAATAGAAAAGAATATAATAAAGGAGGAAACTCAAATTTTTTTTTTAGCCCAAGGTGATTTGAGTTCTTTTTATCTCTTTTTTTTGGCCTAAATATGTGTGTTTCCTTAAGGGCTTATTTATGTTATGGATTACATGAAGTCTTCCTTAGTCTACCTAGGGAATTAGTTTTAAAAAAAGTTAGGGGGATATTTGGGTCATTTAAGGGGTTTCATAGGACCTATTGAAAGACTATTTAATGAGACACCTTAAGGTTTACTTAGGTTATGGGATATTTAAGGATTATTTTAAAAATTATTTAAGATCTACCTAGGGAATCCAAGGCAACACTTAAAGACTTACTTAGGCAATGAAATATTTAAGGATTGTTTAAGAGGTTAGATTGAGCCTATCTAAGGGGCTACATAGGGTTTATCAAAAACCTATATTAAAGGTTACGTAAGCATTACCTAGGGACTACTTAAAAGACACCTAAGATTGATTCATAGTCAAGATGTTACATAGGCCCTACATAAGGGGGTTACCTTGGGGTTACTAAGAATTAAATCATAGCTTCTATGTAATCCTCATGTAATTCCTTAAGTGGGCCTTTAAGTAGCCCTTAAGTATTCCTTCACTTAGGTAACCCCCTATGTTAGTTTGGATAACTTTTATTTACATAACCCATAACCTTGGTAGGCCTTTAGGTGGTTTTTAATAGTTCTTAAATACCACCCCTAAGGTTATTTAGGTAGCCTCCCTAAATAACCTTTTAATGTCCCCTAACCTAGGAAATATTTTTATCCCCTAGGTAGGCTTTATATAGCATGTAAGTATTTCCTAACTTGGATAGACTCCCATGTAAACCCTATGTGGTCCACCATGTAAGCTTTTCATCATCCTTATCTTACATAGCTAGATGGGTAGGTAGGCCTTGACTTAGTTAATCTTTTGTTTAAATAGTTTTCTAATTCCAATTCTATAACCTAGATAAACAATAGTCTAGTTAAAAAAGAATTATGATGGTCATTTTTGGTAGTTCATTTTTAGTTTTGATTCTCGATTTGATGGACTTTGTGGATAACTCAAAAGGGAGGTTGAGTGAATATAATGAGGATTAAAATTAGGCCCAAAATAAGGATTACTTTAAGGAGAAATTTAATGTATACATAAGCTATAACAATAGATGACAACCTTCAAATGATGTCACAAATTACCTTCCAAAATTAGTCATTAATTTGATATTCGTGATTTAAAAATTTTAACTTTTTTTTCAGGCCTAAATCAACTAAATGTAAAATTTGAATATAAAAATTAAAAAAATTATGATATGTTTAGTAATTTATGTACATGTAATTTTTATTCCTTTTATGTCCATCATAACATGCAACCACTCAGTATAAAAACAAGGCACAAGTTGTTGACCTTCAAACAAGTCGCAAATTACCTCCCAACAAACTCTATTCCTAATTGAATTCAAGATCTTTCATTTTTCTACACTAACATTTGTATTTCTAGTTTTAGTAAGCAAGATTACCCCGATCTAAGTGTAACCAATGTTACACATATTACCATCATGAATAGTGCTAGAGTAGATATCAAGATCGTTCCATGTTGTGACTTGAGAAACAACATGTAATTTGGGAACATGAATTCCTTTCCTATGTGTGATCCTCTTCCTTTGAAGGAAATTCATGTACACATATTAAAAAAAAAAACAACAATAATAATTGGAATCAATTGAAAACAAATTTCCTTAAATTGAAATCAAATTTACAAACTTACTTTTATGGAACAACGTTATGTAGCTAAACTTTGAGTACCCTTTGTTGAGGTGAAAAATACTTATAAGGTTCATTGTAATTGCCATTGTTGTAAATGACAATTCTATTAAGGCCTTCATTAAATTCATATCTAAATTTTCCTATTTTTCAATACATTTTGGAAAGTGTGGCAAAATGAACCTATGGAGTTCATATTCCAAATTAACAGCAAAAGCCTCTACTTCCATCAATTTTAGTTGTTTTTCTATAGTCATATGAAGAACTAGTTCAAATAAAATGAGTGTAGCAATGTCAAATTCAACATAAAAATCGAGTTACACCTTGATATTTATGAAGGAGCAACTATGAGTTGAAAACAAGTAAACACACATTACCCTTTAAACTCATTTGCCCATCTCTAATTGAAAATAGCCATTGGAGTGGAATCCTTACATTTCTATAGGGCTATCACCTTATTTGGCAATATTTTTCTTCTTTATGTTCTTAAACCAAAGTAGCTAGGTGCTTGCATGATCATATTTTTTCGCAAATTATTTTCTAGGCATATCCATTGTTTTGGGCTAGTCACAAATGTTTACCTCCAAAAGGTGTTCTCTTCTCCTTTAATATGTCTCTATGGCATGTGTTGACTAAAATGCCATTCAAATCTATAACAACACTAAATTGAAAAGCTCCAAACTTGCACTCAATTCCTCGTCTCGATCAAACACCCTTTTTGATATCTTCAAAATCAAGAACCTTTTGCATTATGATTACCATAGCTCTCACACTTTGAGGAATATTGACAGGTCTCTCTACCTCTTTTTGCTTCTGAATTTGATTGACTCCTCAAAAGACAATGAGACTACAAGTGGCCTTGCACCTATTGAAACACAAAAACACACAAGACAATACCAATATAGATTCAAACAAAACAAGTTTCAACATATAAATCTAAGATTTGAAACATTTAACTGTTTGACATTAAATTCTCCTTCCTCCATCACTGCCAGAGCTCATGAAGTACAATGGGATGCTATGGTAGCTGGTCAATACCATACTTGTATTGCTGTTCAAGGTCTCTGAGCATGTGTACAATTGTTCCTGTTGTTCAAAACTGTGCCTCAATGTTTTTCTTTTTCTTTTGTTTTCTCTATTCCTGTGGTTGGGTTTTTCCTCATTTTCATGCTAGCTAGCTAGTAGGTTTCTGTTTTGGGGTTTCATTCTCTCAATGGGAGTAAAAGTCTATACTGCAGAGGTAGTTCACTGATCAAGCACTTTTGTGCTGAAGACAAATGGGACCAAGCGGTCTGTCGCTTGTTGAAACTTGGTTTTATCTCCATATGCTTGAAATGCGCTCAGATAATGTGATCTTCTGGGTTGTAGTTTAAAGCGTAAGTACAGAAAAGTTCTCAGTGCTGATTATCTCGATTAGTTTAGGAATGTGTTATTGTCAAGTCTTGTGTCATGTTGGTATACAGAGAAGGCATCGGTGTTTATTCTACTGCTCTAGGGTTCTTGTGCAGCCTTGTCTGGTGGTTTGGTTGCACTGGGCAGTGGTGGTGGTGGTCCAGTGATGGTATGCTCTGTGTAATTTTCTGGATGGTGGTTGGGTGAGTGTGGTAAGTGCATAATGGAGTATATGATCAGATGTTAAATGGAATAGTTTTTGTAGTGGCAACAAAAACCACATAATTGGGATAGAAAACATTGGGTGATGATGGCCATGGCCTCACAACAAATGGAGGTCTACACTGCAGATGGAAGTCAGAGCAGTGAACTAGTTCCCATTATGGTGCCATGCACTCTAGCAGTGGATTCCAGGACTTCAATGGTGGAAGTAGTTGGGATTCTTCCAGCAATGACCATGAATAGCTGGCACGGGAGGGACACAAAGAATGGCATTGATAGCAAGGGTGGGAGCAGCAATAACACTGCTGGTGACTCATGGCAAGGTTGGGATGATGGGAAGCTTGATGACCATCACAATATTCATTTTGGGTCATCTCATGTGAGCAAAGCTGATTCTGATGACCGGAATAACTTCTCATGGGATAGTGGAGAAAGTGGAGAAAGTGGCATGGGGTGTAACCCGTTGGCATATACTTGTAATGGGCACATTGCTCCTGTGGCAGCCAATTCCTGCATCCTCAATAGAATGGTTTTCCCCCAGGGTTATATCAAGATTACTGAACAGTTTTCTGTGAATACAAGTGAGTGCATTGTGGAGACTTCTGCAGTTCCTTTGGCCACTTTTCTCTGTTTAATTTTGCCTATTTCAGTCACTTCTTGTTTATTTCTCACACTTTGAAGTTTGCATATAAGCCCTCTTGATTTTTTCATGTTTCTGGAGTTGTGTTTGAAACAGAGAACCTATTTAAATGAGAGCAGGAGGTGGAAAGAAGAGACATTCATCATTATTTCTTTGAAGAAGGTATGGCGGTTTGTGAGTGTTGCAGAACTGTTTCCAGCTGTATTTGAGTTTAGTAAGCACTGCAGGAACTTTGATACTTGTATCGGGAACGATTGCCACACACAATCTGAATCTCATGGTGGCCTTTATCAGGTTCTTATTGGTTTTCAGCTAAAATGTTGATGCAGCTGAAGTATTTACACTTAGGTTCAGCAGTCAAGAGGAGATTCAACCTCTGGTTGCCAACACTATATTCTAGAACTTTGTTATACCCTCAGCAGAAATTGTGATGATGAAAATAAACCATGTCCTTGCATAGACTGAGAGTCTGGTTGAAGCTGGGATGTAGTTGCTTTAGCAGTTGAAGAGGAGAGAGTGATCAGACAAAGATAGTGTCCTGAAGGCAAAATTAGTTGGATTGTACAAGTGTTGGGCGGTTCTTTGAATTTGTGATAACCTCTGGTTCTGGGTTTTTCAAAACTCTTCAAAATCAAAGACTTCAGTTCTGGGTTTTTTCTTATTAAAAAGATTGCAGAATAAAATGACCACTGGTTCTGGGTTCTTGAACATTTTCAAAGAACCAATGGGTATTTACGTATTTACCCTGGTAAGCTTGTTTGAGCTTGATAGAGTACAGACTGAGTATTTTCTTTAGCTAGATCTCTCTAGTGCTCACTCCGGAAGAGCATGACTGGGTCTTCCCATTACTTCCAGAAATCAAACTAACTCAGGAATGCAGATTTTTGTTTGGTTTTTTTTGCTGAAGGTTTTGAAAGGTTTTTATGCATGGGCTGGAATTGGCACAATGATTATCTTCAAAGTGTTTTTGTGGAGTCTCCTTGGCAATCTTGGATGTAAGTTCACTTCACACCACACACAGTTTGTTTCGAGTTTTAAAATAACTTAGAACTGGAGGTATTTTGATTCTGAAATACCTCCCCAAAACCAGAACTGGTGGGTATCAACAACATCAAAGACCTGCCCCAAGAGTGGACTTCATATCCATGTAAGACTCAGGATACAATTTGTTATTGCCATTGTTAAAAGATTGCACCTTTCTATATTATAATGATGTCTATTTAATGCTTGTATGACCAATTGAATATATTTGATTTTTTTGGAGTTTTGGTCTCAAAATGTGTTCTTCTGAGGATTACTATTTTCATTGCTAGAAGATACAATTAGATTGCCATAGTACCTAGACTGGTTAGGCACTAATTAATTACTTTTGAAATTGCCAAGTTTTTTGAAAAATATGTGCATGCCATCCAAAAATCTGAATGAAGCTCTCAACTCAAGCACAAAAGTGGCATTACATTTTAGTATTATGCTGAATTATATATTATTATTATTATTATTATTATTGTTATTACTGAACATAATTGACAAAAATAATTTATTATTAGGCACCTTGCTAGCAAACCAGCCTAGCAAAAGTAATGAATGTCCACATTTTTCATGTTGAAATGATGTCTAATAGTTGAAATACCATACCTATGATTGATGTTTGGTCTGAATAAAATTGCACAAGGTCTAGTTGAAAAAAGAGAAAATTTTATTGATATTTGTTGAAATTGTTGAAAAAGCATTGGGTTTATTATTGCTAATTCACTACACGAGATGTATCACGCATATATATTCTTCAACTGTTGAAAATTTGGAAATTTAATTTTAAAATTGTCAAACCTCATTTTTTTAAAATAAAAAAATATTCAGCAAAGAAGTGCTGACACATTGGTCATAGGTATGATAATCAATAATGAATCTTTTAAATAATTTTTTTTTTTGTTATCATTTTTGAAGTTTGCCGGTCTTGAAACACAAGCAGTTCATTGCATAATGACTTTGCCTTTTATGGCAAGTTCAAACTTCAAACAATTTTTTTTCCTTATTAGATTGAAAAACTTTTTTCATCTAGATGCGTGCATTGCTATGGAACATGCAAAATATTAAAGCTTTTCATAGTTAAAACACCTGAGCCTAAGCCACCCTTCAAACTTAAGAATTAAGCTCAACCCAATAAACACAAATCCATGTAAGATGTTAAATATTTTTTGATGAGCTTTGTTTGACACATTTTCAAGCTTGTCTTTTTGCACCCTGCATGCTTTATTGTGCTGAACCACATTGTGTAGGTTTTCATATTCTACATGTTTTACACCACAAAAAAAACATTATTTAAGTTGTTATGGGTTTAGGGATGGTGTAGGGGTTTAAATAACAAGGTGTTTGGTGGTAAAGATAGGGTTAAACCCAAAAAATAATAGTTGTAATTTTTGCCACCAATCTGAAATGAAGAAGCAAAACCCTTGCAAAATCTAGTTCTTACCTACTCACTTAACTTTAATTACCAACACTTTGCCTATTTATTTTATAAGAGCTTCCAAACCTTACTCTGCCCAAATCATCATTCGATTCATTGCTCTACCATCTCCATTCATGGCTAATTGCTTCCTGTTCTTGCTTTTAACTAGTTGAGTTCATCCCAACTAGTTAAGCTAATCTTTTAACCAATTGAACTATTGAGTTGAACCACTACATATCAAAGTATCAACCAACAACATAGATTCAAACATTGAAACACAACAATCTTTTTTAAAATTTAACATATGAATAAGGTCAGAATAGTCAAACCTTGTGGCAGAATTAGGCACTGAGGATTGAATTGCACATTTTTTGCACTAGACAATGCTCATTAGGGGGTGTTTATATAAGGTCTTTCATACTTAATGAGCTTTAGGCAAGTTCACAAGGTTGGACCAATTATGGTATTTGAAAGCACATTCCAATATAAAATCAGCCACGAATAAGAATGATGGGTCAAAATGAACCAACACCCACCAACCCACCATGCAAAAAAGGAATGAATGGTGTGTGGATAAGAAACACTTTCTCAGTATCTTACTATCCCATAGCTAACTAGAGTGGTTATAACTATATACTAACCATCCACATATATCTATTTACCTAGCAGACACCAAATGCCTTACTTACTTACATAAAAACCATTTGCATTTTTCCTACCTACTTACCTATGATATTAGTACCCAGTTACATAGGTTTAGGGTTTAGGAAGAGTGTGGTGGAAGTAGGAGGGTCCAATGGATGGTTGCATTGGTGGGTGCTGGGTCAAATGATTTCCAATGTTGAGAAAAAACTCAAGTGAGCCAATCCAGACTAATATTAGAACCAGAACAGGACTTCATGCATGACTTACTTACACTAGGCTCTTTGTGACCGTCAGAGAAAGGGCAAAAAAAAGCTGTCTTCCAAACAATTACATGACTATGTTTGGCTTGTCTAGTCATGAGAGTGGGCCTGTTTGGAAAGGTGGGTATAATCTAAAATTATTGCAGCCCTGGCAGGGAGTGGAGTGTGATTTATAGAAAGAGCTATTTCCCATGTGTTTAGGGCATAAGTGTGAGTGTGTGAGTCATTTGATCCTCTGCCAATTTGGTGTTGGAGGCCATTATTACCCATGTGTGCTTCTTCTTCAGGTTCAATGCACCATGTCTAGAGACTTCTTCCATCATGGGTCCCCAATTCAACAGCTCTTCAAGGTGACTGTTGTGTGATTTTTCACATGTTTCTTGGTTTTGATTTGGTTCATGGAAAGATGGCTGCTGTGTTCAAACCCTAAACATTAAAAGCTAGCTCTTCATGAAAAGGATCTTGTAACCAGGTGGAGCACCCATGTTAGAAAAAGAAAAAACTCATGGCACCCATGAAGTTCCCATATCTCACTAGTGTCTCTCATGTAGCCTAGCCACCCTGCTTGGGCCAAAACCCTAAAACCCTAAACCCTAAAACCTGGCCTGCTTCATTCACTTGTTCAATTTACAGTCAGCAAGTGATTAGGGCTTGGATTGACTAGGGTTCTGTTCCACCAACGTTCCTCTGCCTCTAGATTCTGGTTATTTCAAAAACTTCCAAGAATTGTCAGTTTTTCATGGAAGAATCAGTACAGAACTACTGGTTAAAAAGTTAGTTGCCTTAGCCTAGGGTCAGATTTATCACTTTAAAAACTTCATTTTTTAATTTTTTTTTTCTTTCCTAAAAGTCATTTTGTTTTTGCATAATGAAATTATTTAATTTTTTTATTTATGCAAACTTTGAATTTTCTTGAAATTTGTCATCTGTTGGATACATGTTTTTCTTTTTTCCAATTTTGTGATGTAGTTGAAGTGGCAATCATCCATAAGAGGCTTTAGCCAAATTTGGCTTCACACTAGATATGAAAGTAGAAAAAAACCTAGAATCTTTCTATATGTTTGGTGACCTGGCAGAACTTATCATAAAATCTAGTGATTTGGACAAATTTTTTTTTCAAAATCTGTCAAATTTGGGCCATTTTTTTCATTAAAAAATCCTTTGTATAGGTTGAAATCCTATCCTTCTATATTTTTGGCTACCTACTAGAACTTATCATAAAAGTTTGGCGATTTGGAATTTTTTTCCTTCAAAATCTAACAAATTTGGCTCATTTTTATCCTTAAAAATCCTTTGTGTAGGTCAAAATCATATTTTGCAAGTCACATTCATGTCTATTAGTTCATGCTTTTCTAGTTGAGGGATGTCTCATCTATTTCTAACTAAACACACATATGTAATCCAACTTATTCATCAAACAAGAAGAATAAACGCCTATCATAATGTTGATGCACATAGAGGACCAAGGATGACATCAAAATAGTCCCAAAGGGAATCAATTTCACTCATAAGAAAGGCAAAAGGTGTCAAATGGATTGCATGGAGAGCTTGGTTGTTTATACTAATGCCTATATTTCATGTTCATAAGTTTTGTCATTAGAGAGTTGAAATAGTCAACATTTTCATCACATTCATGTGAACATTTTTTTTAAAAAAAATTCCTTTTTATCATCTTCTGAATTATTTAATGATGAAACTGACCATAGGTTAAGAATCACCTTGGTAACAAGCAATTTGTTTTATTCCTATTTCAAATAATTGCCCAACATTGGCCACTTCCCCTTCGACACATGAATGTGATTCCAATTGTGTAAACTAACAAATGAATGTCCTAAAGTTACCCTATCTTCTTGTCAAATTTACTAGAATTAATCACAAAATTTGGAAAGAGAAAATTCTTAGAAATTTCATGGGAATTTTGCTGAACTATATAGAAATTTATAATCCATATTGATGAATATTCTAAAAATTTCATATTAGAGCAATGAAATGTGAAAATTGATCCATGTTGCCTAATGTGAACTATGATTAACATTTCAGAGGAGTAGAAAAAAATATTTGTAATTGAAAAGTAATGAGAACAAAATTTAGTCCAAACTTAGGATTTTAAAATTCTTGAATGGCAATTTCAAAATATCTTATGAAAACGTTATAATGATGAAAAATTAACGAACAAGATAGATATATAGAAAACTAAAGTTGATATATTTGAAAACCCCATGTGTCAAACTTTAAAACTTTAGTTTCAATCATCAATGTGGCGTTGTAGCTTAAAATCAATTGATTTCAACACTTGCCTATTGAAACTAACCATCCCATGTGGTAAATACACTTCTCACAATGTTGCAACATTGTTTGAGAGCTTTTGCCTGTGATTGTTGGGTTTGAATCAATATATAATTACAAGAACTCTATAGAAAATTGATTTGCACAATATATTTTGGATGAAATATGGTTGTCGTATGGCAAAATCAATTGATAACATTAATAAATGTGCACTTGATCCAACGTTTGTAAACGACATTAAACATTAAAATGATTGACATTGATTGGTTGGTTATAATGAATGGCCCCTATGTTTTCATTTAAATTGTCTTAAACCTTATGTTGTCATATTTTCCATGTTTATGGGTGGGGATTGCCAAATAGTTAGCACATTATGTTGGATGACAGAAACATTGCTAAAGTTCCAACTAAGGGTTATGGGTCACAACATAGTATATCCCTTGCCCCACCCTTTGAACTTCAAAACATCAATTTGGCTTGTGTGACCCTATTCAATTTTAAATAGTTTTATTGCACATTTTATTTTGGAAAACACATGTTATATTTTGCAAAAAACAAAATAAATCAAATTTCATGTTTTATTGCTAGTTGTCAAATTTGAACTTGGCATTATACAAGAACAATTAGTTATCATCCTCATAATTTTAACCATTGTACTACCACATGGTGTTTATTTTACTTCATTGAAAGCTTTGTCAACATCTATTCAACCCTAACATACAAGCATGTGGGCATCATGTAGGGCATTATTTTGATCTTGTGAAGTTCAATTGGGATGTTTACCATGTCACATATGGGCTGAACTCCTCTTACAACACATAATAGTGTTTATCTTCTTGAAGTTGGAAGGTTAATCTACCCAATGAAATTGATTGGGACATTAATTTATTGTTTTGGGTATGTCTTATTTAGTTTGGAATGGATTGCACAAAACATGATATGCACACAACATGAATACGATGAACATATATAAGTGGGCCTACATTTAGCACAATCATTTGGCCATCTTCATGTCATTTGCAAGGCCACCCCATCAACAAAGTATCAAACATTCAATTTCAAAAGTATCATAAAAAGGGAATGAAATTTGCCACTGACTTTCAAAGAAGCATGAAGATGTGTTGTTTTTTGTTTTCTTTGAAAACTATATAAAACATTTAAGCTTTTCACTTTTAGCTTTGGAGTGACTTTTTGAAAGAATAAGGGTTTTTTTGTTCCATTTTGTTGTTGATGGCTAGGTTAAACCATCACCTACATTAATACCTTCACCTTCTTGATTGAGTCCACTTATAAGCTATAGAATTTGGGGAATGCTAAGTTTGGAGGCAAAAACATTGATTTAGTTTAAAGGTGTGTCATAATTTTGATCTTTGGAAACAACCTAAATGTTTTTTGGATTTTTACTAGTGAATGATGGTTTTTTTCTTTTTCAATATTTGGTGTGAGGTTGTATGAAAAATTAGAAAAAATTCTTACACATAGACTATTCTTGACCATGTATTCATATTTTGACCTTAACTTTGGGCTCACAACCAATGTTGGGGCATGAGAGAGAATGTGGGCTAGAAGACTGTCCTATGATTCAAACACTTCCATAAGTGTGGAGATTGTAAGGAAGGGAGTTCAAAACAATTCCAACTAAAAAGCACCTTGGGATTTAGTTCCACATGAATTCTAAATTTTTGGGATAAAAGTGTAGGTAATAAATATAATCCATTTGGGCCCCCAATATACCATTGGGAAGGTCTTGAAACATAGTTGTTGAAAATGGGTTTGAATTGTCCATTTGGAGTTGAAAGCTAGTAGGTATGGATGTAGTCATCATAAAAGGAGCCAAAAACACTTATTGATTATAATGAAGACCATATTTACATTATTTTGAAAAAAATCATTTATTATCTTAAATAAAAAAGTTATCCATCTTTTGAAATTGTGTTTGTTTATTTTTGAAGTTGGAATCCTATCAATTTGAATTCATTTCATTATGTTATTAGAGTTTTAAATGTTATACACAAAACACTTATTGACATAAGTGTTTTACAACACCTTTAAACTTGAATGTGTTTTTGGTTACTCAAACTTGCACCAAATGTTCTCAAATTTATTGTGGGCTCTAACATATTTCATAAGAAAAGCCATGTGTATTGATCCTTTTAGGTGCACACATATTGAGTCATTTTAGGTGCATGTACATATATGTTCTTGATTTTAATTTTAAACTTAAAAAATTAAGGGTTTTTGGTTTTAGTTAAAATATATAATGAAAAAAAAATATTGAATGTTTTTTCGTCCTATCATATGAAAATATTAGGTTATTGACTCTAATTTGGGTTAAAAATTAATTGTTTTTCAAAAGTTCATAGCATAGTGAAAATAAGGTGGTTCACGTTGGGATTTTGCACACATGCCTTGCTTTATGACCTCTACATGTGTTCATATTCTAATGGAATAAAAAATAATAATAATAAATTTGGTATTTAATAAACCAATAAATCAAAGCCATGTGTACATAATAGACTTCGGTAACAATTTTGACCTTGTCACTAATGATTCATTTATTATGAATGAACCATTAAATGGCCAAAAGAGTGATTGGGAATCAAATTGGTAACTTGATTCTCAACTATTAAAACTTGGGGAACATGGGTGAAATGACCTTAATTTGAACATTTAATATGGCATTAGTAAGGTATCTTCAAGGCCTACACCATTTCTTTGATTTTTAAAAAAATTAGAGTTCATATGTGAAAGTCATGAACTTGCAATGTTGTGGGATTCATAACTTGATAAAATTGAAAAAATTTAAGATTTCATGATCCCAAGACTCTTTGGAGTTTTTATCATGTTGATGTGACCTTGTTGTTGGTTACAAAATATACTATAAAACAAGAGATGGTGGTTCTTTTTAAGTTTGGGTCATGGTGTGTCTTATGAGTTTGATTCACATGTGATTCATTTGTGCATCATTTTTGTTTCAAATTGTAATATTGCCTTCTTTTAGTTTGAACAAGTTGATTTCAATTTTAATTTTTGCTTGTGAATTTATTTTAATTTCATCCCAAAGCGACCACTCCCACTTTTATATTGGGAACTAAGGAGCACACCTTGGGTTTACATTTTGTTATAAACTTGAGAATTGACAAGTTTTTTTAACTTACATTACCACTTGACAAACCATGCATCAATTTAGTTTCCAATGTATCAACTTACTAGATTTTATCATGTTGGGATCTATTTGGTATCACTTTGCTAATTTGGCCACACAATTTAGATGCTAGTTAATTTGAACTTTTATTTCATAATATCTACATGGTGTACATAAAGGTTGATTTTTACAATAACCTTTTTGAGAATCATCCAATATAGTTTTTAAGTTTCTTTGTACAAAATTTATTTTATAATTATAATTTTCATTCCATGTGAAATTACCTTTTTTTAAAACATTTAGAAATGTGATTGAAAATAAAACACTTTTTTACTAAATTTTCAATCTATATATATATATATATATATTCATTCCAATAATAATAAAAAATTGGAGTTGGTATAAGGAAGATTTTGCATAATCCTTTATATTATTGTTCATTGCCAATTTCAACTAATTGGAATCTGAAAAATTCAGAGGAAAACTTAATTATCTCACTCATATTTTTAATAAAATTTTCTTTCCTTTCCTCATAAGTACTTCATTCCTCTTCTTTACCCACCAACATGGATAGAAAAAAGCATATTAACATGTGTTTTTTCATTATTTCATAATATTTAACTATTAAAAACCATATGACAACATAAGAAGAGAAGAAAAAGAATGTTGATTGTGATTGTTAATTTGAAACAATGTAGAGCCCAAGTTCTAATAGGATTATATGTTAGGTAATGCCTTTGAAGTGAGGCGGGGACTTATTTCAAGAATGCCTCACTTCGAAGGTGCTACTTTACACAAATTTTGACATGCCTATGTTATGTTGTAGGAGGCACATTATTCCTTCTCTCCCACCATTTTGATCAATGTCCCATTTGTATCATTCATTTGCCCTTTCTCTCAACCTTGATTAGAGTTTTTATTTTTTGTTCGAGTGTGGGCAACATGAGATAAAGGTCTATCAACTTTAGCATTCCAAATTTTGCTATTTGTTGGAATACATGCATTGGAATGTGAGAGGGGTTTGAAACATGCAAGGTGCCTCAAAATTGTCTCAAAATGTTGCTTTAAGAAAAATAATTGTGTGTAGACATCCACTAGATGTGCATTTTTGACCATTTGTTTCTCCCTCATCCCAAGCTCAAATGGAGCAATTGTCTTCTCACTAATCTCATATAGATGCCTTTTATTTATGTTAGAATTTTACTATCAATGAAGCACAATAGCTCAATCAATTTTTTTTAAAAGGTTAAAATTTGAAGCCTACCCTTAACTAGTAGACTCACACTTCCTAACAATGGCCATTTTCCATTTCACCACCAAATTATAATTTTTTAAACCAAAATTTTTAGCTTGAAGTCTAGGTAGTTGGATTTTAAAAATTCTGATGCTTTACATGACTATTGGGAGGTTATGGGTTGTGACTCCCTTCTCCCACTTGGGAGGGTTTTGGTCAAATGTCAATGAAGGGTTGAGTTACTGCATAGATGATAAGCATCTTCGGTAAAAAGCAAACTCGGTGTCGTCAATTTGAAAGCGAGTTTGTGAGTTGATATAAATGATCACTCAACAAACCGCAAACATATGTTTGGCAACAGCATCAAAGGTTCACCTTGTGGAACATTTTCAGTGATTCGGGTTCTTCATTTCAAGACATCTCATTTTCCCTGTTTTGGTACTAGCCCTAGTGGGAACCAGTTCACTCAAGAATATCCTGATAATAGGGGGGGAAGGGTTGAATCTGACTTGCATTCAGATGATTTGGATATTGTCCATGTGTGTCCCTGAATTGAGGAAACCCACAAACTTGTTTATCTCATGCATGTTGGTGTGTGTTTTAAATGCATTTGTACATAGCTTTGTGGATTGTTCTTGCTTGCTTTAGGGGTGTCTCACGTCATGAACAATGTTTTTCAAATTTCATTTCTAGTTTTTTTCCAATTTTGTGATGTAGCTGAAGTGGGAATCATCCATATGATGATTTAGCTAGATTTGGTGCTAAAAACTATGGAAGTAAATCCCTTTCAGCATCCTTCTATATTTTTGGCTACTGACTGGAACTTAGAATACAATCTGGATATTTTTAAAACATTTAATTTCTTTTTTGAAATCTGGCAATTAAAAAAGCTCAGAAAGCACTAAATGTTCGCCGTATTGAAACCAAAGGAAAAAAAACACTGCTCATGAGTTTGAAAAATTGTGCTCTACCATTATAGCTATCTAAAGCAGTAGAAATGTTACAGAATGCTATGTGATTCTATGCCATTCCATAAGTGTATCTAGTTTTGGATTACAGATTGTTAACACTCAGAGTTAGTAGCCTAATGCAGCCCATCAAACCACACTTTCACTCTTGAAAGCTTATTGTAATACAACCTTTAAATTCAAGCAAAAATATATCAAGAGTAGAATGAGCTTCTAAGAGTGCATCCATCAGTTTTTCAATAGGGGAAGGGAATATGCGTGATTGGAATTTCCAATAGTTTTGTGTCATAAATTTCCAAATTTTAAAAATGAAATGAGGATGTAGGTTGAAAGTTGAAACCCAAGCCACTTGGGCAAAAGCCGTGCCACACACATCTATGGTGTTTCATCATTAACAAACTCCCTTTCAAGTCTATTGAAACTTTCTTGGATTAGTATTATTGTAACTCATTGGGGCATTGGAACTAATCCACATACTGTGCATTATAGATCAATGTGTATGGGGAACATATAAGTAGTGTTGAAGTATGAATAACCAAAAACTTGTATGTATTAAAAAAAATTCAACATACACATGCAACATATGTCATCTTGTGTGGATAATCATTTTTTGTTTTACATTGCCTAAGAGCATCCTCACTCACATTGGGTATCTAGGCTTACATTGATATTTTTCACATTCATTACTACTTATTTACATATGTATCCCAAGCTCTACCCATAAGCTTGCAAAAGGAACTTTAAAAAGTGGGAGATCACTAATAGCAAAGCAAGTGAATCAATCATATAACCTAGTCAATCAACAATAGTGAGAAATTATGTGGTGAAAACCAATCAAACAATTTAACCAATCCATAGTAGGATTTAGATTGTGTAGTGACTTTTGTCAACCATTGCATCTTGTGCAAATATGTTATACCAAAACCTTTTTTTTTCATTCTAAACAACAAGCTAACACTACATCCAAAACATGCTCTGATAATTGTGTGTGGGTGAGGATGTTCTAAAGATGGCTATAAGTAAATGTTTGCCATACATAAAATTAGGTGAAGACTTACCATGGATCATGAACTGTATGGGCCCACACTTCACATATTTGCATGAGTTCCAATTCAACATTATGAACCCATTTAGTGACTGGAGTAAGATCACCAAGTTAATGACTGGAATGCTTTTACAAGTGTAGGTGCAAAGAATGGGAGGAATCTTACACCTACATAGGCGTAAGATCCTTCTCACTCTCCAGGAGTAGGCATTAAATCTCTCCTAGAAAATACTCACGGTTATAAGGTACCCTGCAAAATACATTAGGAATTTTCTAATAGCAATAGAAAATTGGGGACCAAAGGAACCACTTTACAAAGTGTAATGCCATTGAGATGAGGTGCCAAGTGCCAACCCTGCAACTAACAAATTTGGGCCAATTCTTTTAGGAAGCCAGTGGCAGCCAATGCTCTACTGGACTCTCCCTTTGGGATTGGGCTTTATTACAAATAAAACAAATTTTTTATCAGACTTTAACAAAACAATAGGATCGACAATCATATTAGCTACAACCTTGGATCACCTACACTGGTGCCATGGTAAATTTAAATCCCCAAGTTTATTGGGGCTGCTTATTACCAACCAGTGTTTTTGGCCTGGGTGATTTTTAAACACATACAAAGCATTTTTGTGAAAAAAAAGAGTCCGTTATTCCCCTGATTATCAAAGAAGAAGAAGAAGAAGAAGCCATCTTTCTACAACAGGTTCCAAGAGGCAGCCAAAATATTCTTGAATTTTCTTACTTTCAGATCTGGTTGATAACCAAATGTGGCTAAATCTTCTTGTGGATGATGGTCAGTCAGTTTAGCTACATCACAAAATTGAAAACAAAAACCCTGTCTGTCCAAACATTATGAATTATACAGCAGTCCTTTTAGTAAATCAGTCTCCCAGGAAGAAGAGAGAGATGAAAGAGTCCAACTCCAAATTTAGCATTTCCTTGGTCAAATATAAGCCTCCTAGATCATGCCTCAGCCAAGAAGGTGGAAGGAACCTCCCAGTGTAGAAGTAGGTGCTGGTTTTCTCCATGGTCCTGTGCTACAGACAAACTGTACTCAAAATGGAAAAGAAAACAACAAAACCAGATGGTAGCTAGCTAGCTAGGTAACCCAGAATTCTCCCACAAAGGAAACTGAATGAAAAAACAAGCATTCTACTTTTAAGAAGTATCTTTATACCTACAACAACAAGAGAGCATTAAATTTTCCATGTAAGTTGGGTTCGGACTCTTAGGGGACGGATTCTCCGTGCCCTTTTTGCTCCTCCGCCAAAATGGGCAAAAAAAAACCCATGCGGTTAGACCGCACCAGCCGCCGAGCCCAGCCTGCACTTGGAGAGCCCGGGGATTCTCGTGCGCGCGGCTTCGAATGCAGCTTTGAGTACTCTCGTCTGTTGCAGTACTAGTCCTACTACATCCCGCGAATTATAAGTAGCTGCTACCTTCTTCAAGTTGCTCCACCTTTGCAGCTCAGTAAATTGCAATTATCAAAAAGCTTGATTTGAACCTCCTCTGAAGCAATTAGCTTTTGAAGCAAATATTCGGAAGAGTCTCTAGTGATCATGGGGGAATTTCTTTTCTTTTTTCTTTTTTCTTTTCTTGTGGGGGCGGGATTTTGAGAATATCTGTAAGTCACATAAGATATTCAAGATTTTGAGCAAAGTGATAAACTGATCAGACAATTAGAAATAAGTCCAAGTCGATGCAAGTTACACGTCTGGTACTGTGATCATCATCTGCTGCATTCAAGTCTTTGAGCTAGCAGTGTGGGAATTTCACATGACTCAATAGAGCTGTTATAGAAAGGGGGGCCAGGGAGGGGAGGGGGGTATTAGCAGGTAACTCGCCGCAGTTGAAAGTCGTGTGCACCAGCTGCACTGATGCGACGTTGCAGAATCGGGTGCAGCATGATCACGAGGAGTACTTGCACAAGGGTGCAGATCATCACGCGTGCTCAAGTAGCGTCTGTACTTGGGATTCTGCTGATCATGGCTACGTCTCAAGAAGGGCTGTTCCTAATTTCTTGTTCTGCTAGTTTTCAACAGAACGACTGGCTGACAGCATGGCCAAACCATGGAGGTGGTCTCTTGAATCAGCGGTACGCCTACTTGGAGACCAAGATTAGCCCCAAAACCGTTCAACAGCTTCGGTTGAAGTGGACTGTTCAGACCGGATCAGATGTAACAGCGACCCCTTGTGTAGTCGACAATGTCGTGTATGTTCCCAGCTGGAACGGGTTCGTGTACGCTGCATCTGCATCGACTGGCACCGTGTTGTGGCAAACGAACCTGACCAAAGTCGCAGGCAGCTTGCACAACATTCCAACAGTTGTATGCAGGACAACACCCACTGTTGCAGGCAACTACTTGTTGATCGGAATTTACACTGGCGGCTACGTGCTTGCGCTGGAACGGAGAACCGGAGCTTTTGTTTGGTCGACTCAATTGGACGCCAACCCTTACGCAGGAGTTACTATGTCTGGAACTGTTTACGGAGGGTACCAATCAATACCCATCTTTTGTTTGTCCTATTTTGCTGCATTGCAAAATTCTTTTCTCAATTCTAGCACGGGATTTTTTTTATAACAAAAATTGAACCATATTATTTTCATAAGTCCCTAGAGTTATTGTTTTTCCTTGGCTTTCGATTTTCTTTTCTCGCAAGTGCATATTTTTGAAATCTCTACTCTAGCACTTGCTAATATGTTTGTGTGTCCGGCTCGGTTGTTGTTGCACAGTGCCTACTTTGTTGGAACTACTTCGACCGAGGAGACCCAGCTTGTGGGTTGCTGTAACTTTCAAGGAGCTTTCTTCAGAATTGATGTTGCCAAAGGGAAGATCATTTGGCGCACAGGAATGATACCACCCAACGGTGGTAATGCAGGAGCATACGCAGGAGCTGCAATTTGGGGTAGCAGTCCTTCCATCGATCCTGTTCGAAACCTTGTGTACATTGCCACAGGAAATCTCTACAGCACTCCGCCGTCCATTACAGCATGCCAACTGGGGCAACAAAACCTGAGCGTCCCGGACACGCCTGACCCATGCATTCTACCTGATGACCATTCCGAATCCGTGCTTGCTCTAGATCTAGATACCGGCTCCATCCAATGGGCTCAACATCTCGGAAGCTACGACACTTGGGTGTTGGCATGCGTTTTCAATGGGAACCCAAACTGTCCTCCAATTCCTGGCCCTGACGCCGACTTTGCGGAGGCACCCATGCTGATACCATCCGTGCAATTCAAGAATAGTTCTACTGGGAGACAATGGCGCCAGGATGTATTGGTTGTCGCGCAAAAAAGTGGGTTCGTCTACGGCCTTAATCCTCAAGACGGCTCTAGACTTTGGACTCAGGTAATGTACGGATCGAGTTCCAGCTTGCAGATGTGCAGTTGGGTTGTGAATTTCATGATGAAAATTCCGATTCGGGTTCAGATTGTGGGTGGATTTTTTTTTTCCTCATCACATGCTGCTGCAGGTAGCGGGACCAGGGGGATCAAGCGGAGGAGCGATGTGGGGATCGGCAACAGACGGGCAAGTGGTGTTCACCAACATCGTCAACAGCGGAAACCAGGTGTTCACGCTTCTTCCGTCGAGACAAAGCACGACGGGAGGAGGCTGGGTGGCACTGGACGCAGGAAGCGGCGAGATCTTGTGGTCCACGCCGACGCCGGACTTATCAGGACCTGTAGGCCCGGTGACAGTAGCAAACGGAGTTTTGTTCACTACGTCGCATAGCACACACGGCAAGTACTACGCACTGGACAGCAAGAGCGGAGCAATCCTTTGGAACTTCACACCCAACGGAAGCGTCATGGGCGGCTTCTCCGTTGCTAACGGCTGCGCGTTTGTCGGCGAAGGCAACACATTGTTGGGCGGCGCAACACCAGGCAGAGCTTTCTATGGCTTCTGCTTGTGAATCGCCAATTTCATCGCCAATCTGCTCAGTATACCGTCAGCTACATACTGCTCAGTATACCGTCAGCTACAAACTGCCCAGTATATTGTCAGCTACATTTTTCCCAGTATACCTTCAGCTACATACTGCCCAATATACTATCAGCTACATACTTCCCAGTATATCTTCAGCTACATATTTCCCAGTTTACCTTCAACTACATACTGCCCAATAGACTTTCGGCTACATACTTCCCAGTATACCGTCAGCTACATACTGCCCAGTATACTGTCTATATCAAAAAATGTGAGCTCCATGAAGTAGCAACAAGCAAAATCATTCATTGTGGGAATATACTGTTACCCAGGTAGGACTAGCCAGTTCAGTATGTAGTTGAATTAGTAGTTCCACCAAATTAGGTTGTACCACAGACACTACCCCTGAGGTAGGAATTAGGAATCATGTCCACTTTTAACACACAATCCACTGGCTTCATCCTATATAGCCTACTAGCTCTAGTTTTAGGAATTTGTGCAATGTAGAAATGTAATATGTATGCTCTCTTTAACAACAGTTTTGTAATGCAATGCTGTTCCATGACCAATATTGGGTTTTGTTGTCTTATTCAGGTACCCTTTTTTAGGTGTTTTCTTAGGTGGTACAGGTGGTCGGTCATCTGTTGATTCCATTTTTGGGTTATGCCAATTTCACTTGTTCTGAGAATCTATGGTGGCCATGGGGAACAACACTCTAGTTATGGGATCCAATGAGTGGGAAACACTGGTTACAATCTGGACAGACTCTCATAGAACCTCTACCCTCGTATTAGGGGCAGCTTCAACACATATCAGTTGAATAATCAACTTGGACTTTGGTTAACTCCACATTACCAGTGATGATCAACCCATCCATTCATGGAAAAGAATTGGTTTTTTGAAAATTAAGTTTCATTCGAATGAAAATATTTAATAGCTGTGTTTATATCTTGATTTCAATTCAACTAAATTCAATTCAAGAATTGGATTAAAAGTTCAATTCAATTCAAATTTAATTGAAAAGAAATAGGATGCAAAGTGATAGAGAAGATATTGAAAATCTGCTCATGAATATGGTGTTGAAAAAAAATAAAATTAAGACGCATATCTAAAAAACTACCTGTCCATGCATTTGTACTTCAGAATGCATTAAATGGATTTGAGACTAGAATTTTGTAGGGTGAAATGCTATGGGACCCAAATCAACTCCAATGAATCACTCATCATTGAAACTAATTTTGAAGATTCTATGTTGAAAATAAAATATTCCAAAACATTCTCTATTTTCCTTCACCAAATATTTTTCTTGGAAAGAAGTATTTTGTGAAAATTTCAACACTTCTACAAATAATATAATTGGAGTTGAAGTTACCAAGGTACTATGGCATATTAGCACATGATGGGTGGTGTCTCACTCTACCAAGCTCAATGTGTTCCCAAGCAAAACCAGCCTGGTTCCACAATACATTAGTAACATATATGAATTGCCATTTTGGTTTTGGGGGAGAAGGGGTTCTCAGGAGTCACAACTTACAACTTCAGGAGTTGGATTTTGAGTGATCTTATTCATCTTTTGTGACTTGGGATGATTGAAATTCCTTTGGGCTCAACACTTTGGAAAAGTGGAGGAAAGTTGCTATATCCGTATAGTGAGAGGGGCATTGGAGGAAGTATCTGGTAGTGTTGATGGCTGCTACATAATGCAAACATCCTAAACAAAGGCTAGGAATCCCGCGAGGTTAGTCTTTTTCTTGAATCAAATTAGGACTAATTCTAAGGATGCGCTGGATGGCTTCTTGGAAGTAGTGAAGTTGGCATCTTTCTTGTTTGGATGACAATTGTGGTATTGTATTTGTATGTAGTTTTTCCACTATCTTGATTCCAAATAATCAAAGGAGATAATTTCTTTTTCTTCCTGAGGAAATACAAATTTTATGTGAATCTTCTTGTGCTAAGATGAAGATCTGACATTACATAGTAGTACAATCCAAAACATGTACAAAAGCTTGATGCCACCACCATATTTGTGCACTTTTTTGAATTTGTATGTATATTCATTATTTGTGCAAACTTTATCACAAAAATGCACTTTTGTAAGGGCTCAGCCTTGTTCTTGTGCACAAGAAAATTATGGTGTCAAATGTGAACATGAAAATTAACACGATGTGGAATGAGTAGTGTTATTCTAGCAATGGGAACAATCAACACAAGATCACAATGAGGCATTCTAGTTCAATAAACATTTTTATTGCATAAAGGGATGAAAGCATGATAAACTAGACACAAATATTTAGTGTTGTATTATAAAATAAAAGACTTTGGAAGAATCTATCCATGAAGGAACATAATTTGTTTCTTTTGTTTTTCACATTAAAATCTCCCAAGTCACAACACCTTTTGTCACACTCTTGGTTTAGTTGAGAAGCCTTGAATGAGTATGGGTGCACTAAGTTAGTTTCATAATATTTCAACCTAGGTAAAGTGGAAAATTTATTGAATATTGAACAATTCTTTCATTGAAAATTCATTTAAATCAAAACTAAAAATTGCAAGGGAATTTGGGCACATTATTGGTATTGTTGGAAAGATTTTAATGAGTATGATTTAATGAAGGCAATTTGGAAATGTTTAGACCTAAGGTGTGGGAGATATTCAATTTTGAATAATTTTTGTAATTGAAAATTCAATTACATTACAAAAGTGGATTGGAAGGAAAAATAATTGAGTCAAAGCTAGCACATGTTGCATTAGTACAAATGAAATTCAATTCATCTTTTGAAACAAAATGTAAATATTATCTTTAATACATTCATTTTAAAGTATTGATAGAATTAAATCTTAAGCTTGAAAACAATCATGTACATATTGAGGAAGGTTGTTTGTTTGTTTTGTTTGTCACATTGAGATCTCCCAAATCATAATACCTCCTCTTGTGCATTTGGTGCCCTTGACAAATAAAGGTTATGAAATCGCATATTTGTACACCTTAAAACTATTAAGGAAAAGGTTGCTAGGTAAAGAAAAAAATAAGAAACAACATGAAAACACATAAAAATAATGAATGTTTTTTTGTTTGCCTACCATTTTGCAACACTTACCATCGTGCAACAATTATCGTCTTTGTATAGTTGAAAAAATAACCAAAATGTCTCATGTAGCTAGTTCCTACTGTTTATAGACCTTCTATAGATCTTGCCTACTATTTGTAACACTTGCAAACCTTTTGTAGCTTCTACCTACCATCTGTAACACCTACAAACCTTTTGTAATTGTTGCTTATCATCTACAACACCTATAAACCCTTTGTAACTATTGCCTACCATCTACAACACCTTCTTACGATTGGAATGACTCCTTACCCTCTACAAACCTTAAATCTAATGGCTACCTCCTTATTGTTGCCTTCTAGTGGCAAGTACCATCCTACAACAAAGTGCATTTTCTACTTCAGAACTAGAACAAAGAATAGATAATATTCTAACTTTATAAAAGAAAAGAAAAACTAATACATAAGAGTAAGAAAACTTTATAAACTTAATATGAACTATTTTCCCTTCCTTTATCACATTCTAAATAAAACACACACCAAAAAGAAACATTAAAATCCATACAACCTTCCACCAATCTCCATTACATAAGGACAAATGGGTGCAAGCAAAATATTTTGTACACACTTGTCACCTTGTTTTCTATTTGAAAACACGAAAAAAACAATTTTTCAAACTTTTAACTTCCTATAACATTTCAAAACAAATGATTTTTTTTTTTCATGGGCATTTCTAGCCTCCCTTGAACTTTCAAAAGCAATTTGTGTCATATTATTTGAACTTGAAAAAGTACCCCAAAAGTATCCCCAAAAGTATCCCCCATTTTTTAGGGGTTGGGGATGATTTTAATTATGAAAAAAACTTGATTAACTAAATATATATATTAAAATGTTCACCACATCAATATTGAAGTGCTTTAAAAAAAACCGAAATACTTGCAAAAACATTTCACCTATTTTCAAGTACTTAAACTTTATTTTTCAAACTACCACAAATTTTAGGTCCAATTCAAGTACTTGCAAGTAGCTTAAAAAAACATGATTATAACAATTTTGCTTTTGAAGTCCATGCAAACAAGAGTTAAGAAATAATGTACCCAAATTTCTTTTATTATCCCCATAAAATCATCTAATTGTTAGTCCTTTTATTTAGGGACCCTAGTATTTTGTTGCTTACACTACCTTTTGTGTATACTTTATCATGCTTGCACCCAAATAGAATTTTCTTTTGTGTTCTTCTCCTTTTCTCTCACATAAAATTGTTACACACAAGCATCCTCCTTGTGATTTAATGTCTAAAGCTTCATCAATAATGAAAATTAATGTTTAATCTTCTAATGAAATCCTTCATTCCTCCCAAGAAATAAATAAGGAACCCAAGAAGGATGTTCATCACACAAAAGTTGAGTCCTTATCTTCTTAGATCACCTTATCCTAATCACTTTCACACATCCTAATTAAGGGAAATTCATCCATCCTTTATCCACTTGGACTACTTAATTTAAATGGCTTCACCCCTTAATAAATAGAAGATGGTAAGTAGGATACTTACCAATAATAATTAAATAATTACTAGTTAGGATGCCCTTCTAAGTAAATTAAGATATTATTTCTAATAATCAACATTATTTCTATTAAATTCCTTCTAGAATTAATTTGTAATTATTATGCCTTGTGAAGGTAATTCATTATACTAATGGTACTACCATTAAAAAACACTTGCACTTTCAAATTCTCTTGAAATTATTTTGCCATTTGAAAATAACTACCATTTAGTGACAGTATTATTATATCTTAACACCCATGGTGTTTAACCAACATAGGACAATTTTCTACCTTTAACAAAGGTGCATTGAAATGTTTTCATAATGTTTAAATAGTACAAAAGGTATTACATATTGAACATTATGGTTACTGAAAATTCAAAAAAAATTGAAACTGATTTTTTAAATGAAATTGGGGTATGTTTTTTATATTTTTGAAAAGCTTGAATGAATAGGTTTTACTGGAAAGTTGATCATTATGTAGTTGATTTGTTGGTGTGGAAGTTGAAAGGCCTTAGTTTTTTTGTTGGAAAATTCTTGTTAGGAAAGCAAATGTTTGAGTTTTTGGGAGGGTTTGAGTAATAGTCTGGGTGGCATTTGAAGTAATATAGAGATTCAAGCCAAAGATAAAATTTTGCGATGTTTTGAGAGGAGTTAACTTCACATAGGAGAAAGAAAGTGTGCAAGTTATCAAAGGGGACTTATTGTCAAAGGGAGATGGTAAATTTGTGTGCGAATTACATATTTTAACAATTTTATTTTGTTGTCCAAATGATCTTGCAATTTTGTGTCTCTATGCTAATGTAATGTTCATTTCATTGTGAGATTTCTAGGAAAATAATTTAATAAGACTATTATACTTGATTGTGTTCCCAAATCAAGATATAAAACTTAATGCAATGTTTTAACATTTGGATTTTACATTTTGAAAGTAAAAGGCATGATAAATTTCAATATAATTACGAAACAAAAAAGTGAATAATGGTATTCATGTTCAACATGTGTAATCAATTTCATTTCGAAATTACCTAGTTATGTATAAGCCTATAATGTGCAATATTTAGAAAATATGTGTGTTAATATATTTTGTGATAATAATTTATATTACCACATGAGGTGATGGTTGGATGGTAAAGGCCTTGGGTTGTGGGCAAATAGGTGATGGCTTAAATTTCATTTTGGACATGTCATTATCATCATGATGATTTGTTGCAAGTTTGGCAAACTATCAACAATCAACCCCCAAAAAATAAAGTCAAGAGTTGGAGTCATAGGTGTAATATGACTTTGTTTTGGACTTCTTCGTATTGTAGGCAATTGTGGTGATTTTTGGCAATTTATAGGATTTTTTTCCATTATTAAGCAAAAAAAATTTAAAACAAGGAATTTATAACCAAAAAAAATTTGATGTTCTTTTCATGAAATGGTGAAAATTTGCTTAAAAACTCATGAGATGTTATAAGAAAGACATAAGGCATGATGAATTTAGAAATCAATGGTGATATTTAATTTCTTTCCCTTGTGAAAGCAAAGCTCCAAGGCTAATAATCATCTAGAATCTCATTTCTATCTATTGTTATTCAAAAACGGTCAAAGTAAATTGAATGTTTAATTTGTCGTGTTTTCACCCAAAAGTTATGCCCTTGCATTTTCAGGCAACATCATGAGAGATGAAAAAACTATGTAGGAACATCACCAACAGTGTTTTGTACTTGATATCACAATGGCAACTAATCTAATAAAGGTTCCAAGGGGGAAATAGGAGCCCCACTAATTGCCTTACACTTGTATAGCTTCCAATGGCCTTGTCACAATTTATTTGGGCCTTGAACATTCAAAGAAACAACTTTCATGCTTTGACAATGGGCAAAAAGTCTATGGCAATTTGGGGGAATATTGATGCACTAGTTAAATTTGTATAGACGAACATGGGGAGGGGCACAACTAAAATGATTTGGCCAAGTGCAATGGGTGTTTTGTGAGGTTGATGGCTATGTTGCATTGTCACTTATAATATTCTAGAGGAATGTGTCAATATATATATATATATATATATATTGATCACTTCCATTCAATAATACCAATTTCCTGCATTACCTTAAATATTTTAATTCATTATCTAATAGATCCAAGATCAAAATTTGGTCCCATGTTTATAATTGTCTCAATATATGGCATTTTTTTTGTTTATCATTTTTTAATAAATATGAATTTTTGAAAGTGTCCTAATTCCTTGTAAATTTAGTGTTCTATTTATAAAAATGATAATAATTTCAAATCATAACCAAAAATTCATTTCAACATTTTAATTTTTTCTTTTATAACAAGCTACAACTTTTCTTAACACATCATGTAGATTATACCTCATTTATATGTGTAAAGGACTTTCAAAGTTCTAAAATTTTATATCAATTTTGAAAAGTTCTTTGAATTTTAAAATTTTAAAATTCCACATATTTTGAGGTATGAGTGTTTTTTTAATATGAATAATAGATTTTTGTCTTTTTAATTTTTTTCCCATCAAATGTGTTTTATTATATGAGTCCTTACAAAATTGATTCTTGTCTGATGTCATACGTGTTCACTTTCAGAGGTCTTAAATCAAAACTTAAAATTTCATCAAATGGATTTTTGGTTTGAATTCCTTGACATTCATATGAATGAAAAACAACAACTTGCCATGATTACCATGACTTTAAATGGCAAAACATAAATATTTATCCAATTTTGATTGTTTTTCTTTGCAATTCGACATCCTTTTTGGTTTGTTGGATTGTGATTACACCCATACCACTAAATAATTAATTAATTAATTATTTTCATAAATTAATTTTTTTGGTTTGGCCTAAAGTTTGGATTTATCTCTTCTTGGTGTGTTTGGCGTACTTCTTGCCACACTCAATGTCTTAATTCCTAATGTGCCTTGACATTTTTTTTGGTGCTCTCTTTAAATTTCTTATTGTCCCACATCCTTTTCCCATTGTTTTGTCATCGTTTTTTTATCCCTTGTCATCCTCTTGTTAAATTTCCATCCTTCTCATTTCCCTTGTCATCATGTCATCAATGTCTTATCCCCTATCAATATATTGTTGTCCACGCATCATTTTTTTGTTGTTTTCTTGTTCTCATTCATCCTCCCATCCTCCTATCAATTGAAAGTAATGGGGGATGCATAATTGATATAAAATAAAAAATTTGGCAAGTATTGCATGTGAGAAAATTTTTGTTGCACCCATTGAATCTATATTATGATATGGACATGTTCATCTTGTTAATGATCTACTTCCTCCATGTTATGAAAAAAGGTTCACAGAGATGACATGGCAACTAGAATGAAGGAAAAAAATAGTGCACCAATAATCAAACAAGAAGATTTCAAGTTGTGAATAATTTCATTGTGAAAAATGCATTATAGTGATTCAATTATATACATTTGTGAAATTCTTTAATAACTTAAGACATGCACATTAATAAAATATTCACAATTAATTTATAGCCAATTTCACATAATGCTTCCTAACTTAAGCTAATTGGTTTGACTAGATTAGCTTTCCACATAACACTACCTAATTTTTAATTACTTATCCTGACCAATTTAGCTATTTTATTTTTTTCCCATTGATCTAGTTACTTCTTCTACCAATTTAGTGATCTTTTAGAAGTTCTAATAATTTTTTTTAAAATTGTAAGGAATTTTAAGCAATGAGTTATTCATGATTTGTTACTAGTTTTTTTTCTAACATTCATTCCCCCTTGGTATCAAATCTTAAATTGTTTAATACCTAAATTTTTCATCCATGTATATTGTTTTTGTTTTGAAATTCCCAGAAGAAAAAATCTTATCTTTTTCCACTACCCAAATTCACTAGGTTTTTAAGTGAAATAGGACAAAATTGACTAATATGCAACTTGTCTGATTTTGGTCAAAAAAGACTAATTGATTAGAACATTTTTAATGAAAATTTTTTGATCATTTTGGATATTTGCATGTTGCACTAGATCATTTTTAATTAAAAAATTATAACATGGATATACGAGGTCCCATGTTAATATGACATGGAATAACGCACCGCATCATCATATCACCTCTTTTTTTTCCCTCGCAAATTACATTTTTGTCACAACATGCGATGACAAATTTACATATCGTGAAAAAAATTTAAGTTTTTTTTTTTTTTTCTTTTGATTAAATATTTTGTCAACAAATCCTTTTTGACACCACTTAAGCGCAATATACATGTTTGTGTATTCACCATGATTTATATGTTTGTAAATTGCATTTGTACAAAATACATTAAAGCATGCATCCATCAAATATTGAACCCAAAACCTCATGGAAACACATTAAAGTTGTAACCACCAAACCACTTCAACACTTTATTAATAAAGATAAAAAAATTTACCTTTATCATGTTTGGCATGAAATTGTTTAAGAAATTCAAATTTTAACATACTTTTTTTTTTTGCAAAATTTATTCAAATGTTACAAATGAAAAGATGATCTTGAAGTTTATTCAATAATGATTTCAAATAAATTATTGTAATTTATAAAAATTAATTTTAAAATAACATTTCATATAAATCAACAAATATCTTACTGTTTAAGTTAACCTAAAATCTTTGTAAATTCAACTACAAATTCAAATGTACACTTATTAAATTTATTTATTTATTTTAATGATGTTAAAATGATAATCATCCATAAGAAGATGCCACATTTAATTATAAACAAGTTGTGTATTTGAAAACTTGTTTAAATCTTTAAATGTTATGGTTATTTACGATATTTTATTGTAAAACATTAACAATTTTTTAAAAAATTTGGCCCAAAATACTTTTCTTTCAAAAAAAATGTTTTTTGATCTTGTTGCCCCTTTAAATTGGCAAAATTTGGTCATAAGAAGAAACATTAATTAAGTAATAAATATAGTTTTTTTAATTATCAAAACCATATTTGTTTAACATGATTAATCATACACTAATACCAATGATTAATCACACAACTTTCAAAAACAATCACAACATATGCATTTTTAATGATGTAATAATATATTTTATACTTGTTTTTTTTGTAATAGGAAACACAATTTAATTTGATGGAATTTTGGTATAAATAGTTGGATGTTACCCCCCTTCCCTCGACCAACATGTTTTTTTGGTTTCAAATTTTCTTAACTTGGCAATTCTTGTTGGAAAAACCTAGGGGAAATAATACAAATTCAAGAAAAAAATAAAAATTTTAAAAATAAATTGCCAAAAAATTAGATCAAATTTCAAAGAAATATAATTATTCCTAATGAATAAAAGTTTTAAGATAATTTTAATAATTCCAATATTAAACACATAAAAAATTCCAACAACAAATTGATTTGAAAACTTTTAAGTTTAATCTTTGAGATCATTATAAACCATATCCAATTTTGTTGAAATTTTTAAATAAATATTAATGATGTAACGGAGTTTTTTTTTGTGATGAATTTCCACCATTTTGCAAACATAAAAAAAGGCCATCAACATCAACAACAAAAACATTTTTTTTTTTACATTTTTATATTTTTAAAATTATATAATTTTACAATGGGTTTAAGTACTTGTAGCCAATATATTAAAATATTTTAATAAATTTGTATCTCCATATATGGCTAATAGCCAAATCATGGCTTAATTTTTTTATGGATGATCTTGAAGAAAATTTAAAATTTGAAAAAATGAAAGGATTAAAAAAATCATTGATGTCATTATTATTATCACCATTTGTAATTCATCTCTAAATATTTAAACATAAACCTGTAATATAAAAAAAATTAAAATTTTGATAAACCGTGTTTTAAATAATAATAATACTAATAATAATTTTTTAATTTTAATCCATTATTTTTAACATGGTTTTTTCATACACCAAGAAAAAAAATGGGAAAAAAATCAAAGATTATTTTTGAGGTTTTTTTAATGTGGCAACATAAACATTCATAATAATAAACTTGTCTATGATGCCTAAAACAAACTAGGGGAAAAACATACAATCTAATTTACATAAATGTACAAGAATTTAATATATGAAAAAATTATAATTTAGAGGTTTGCATGCATCCTAGACTTTACATGCATGAACATTTGTGACTTAATCACTAACCCATTCAAATATAAATATGAGACAAGTTTGTATACATCCATTTCAAAAAATTATGGTGAATGCAAAATAAAACTCATGAATAGTGAATTTAACAACATTCAAAATGAATGATTCAACTCATGTGCAAATGTTAATAGTTCAAGGATGCAAAAAAATTCATAACTCATTCAAGTATAAATGTGAAACATTAAATTGTTATTTGTGTTTCAATATATACTAGTAAATGTAATATGCAACATTTGAATAGTGGTTTCAATAAAATCAAAGTGGATGATCCAACTCAAGTAAAATGTTGATAGTTTAAGAAATGTGAAAAAAATCATGAATAAATCATTCAAACATAATTGCGAAATATTGAATTGCAAGTGTTTTAATATATTATAATAAGTGCAAAATGCAATTTGTGAGTAATGGTTTGAATATATTAATAATGGATGGTTCAATTCTAATAATTGAAAAAATGCTTGAAAAATCACTAATTCATTCCAATGTAAATGTGGGGTTTCAAATTGCTACATGTGTTTTAATAAATTATGGTGAATGTAAAATGCAATTCTCAAGCAATGGTTTCAACATGTTAAAAATTGATAATTCAACTCATGTACCATGTTGATAGTTAAAGAAATGTCAAAAAAATCATTAACCCATTATAATGCATTGTGTAAATAAAGTTAAAGGCTACCTCAATTTCCACTCAACAATTTGAAATTATGAAATAATTAAATAAGGTCCAAATTATATTCATAAATGAACAACATAGTTAATATAACAACTACAAATAATATGGACCATTAATTAGTGCAACAAACCAATTACAAACTTAAGATGGCCAAATGTAATTGAAATGTAATCAAATTGAACAATAGTTGCAATGTTTGGGGGTGGAAAAGGACAAGATTTCTTCTTGTGTCCCTTTATCAAAAGATTAATGATCATTTGATTAGTACTATAATACTTGAACGTGACTTCTCTTGTGCATGCTAACTTTCTAATGGCAAATATCAATGAACTTTGATATGCTATGATGAATTGAATTTTTTATGAAAATTGTTTTTTAGTTGTATGTGAGGATTATGATTATCTTCCTCTAAGGTTGTCGCCACATCTTTGCATCCATCACAACACGATGGACGCATTTGGATGTGGATGCAACCTTGCATCATGTTAGTATAGGGTCAACCTAGGTCAAAACAAGGTCAAGCTATCCAAAAAATAGTTATAAGCAACCAAAAATAACATGGTTTTGAAGTCAAACCACGCGCCTTAATCATGTAATTGTTGGCCCCATGGCATCATGACATAGTCATGTTATTATAAACATGTCTAAAAACATGATTACATGACTAAAATTTAATCATATTCGCAAAATTGACTAATGGATGTTGCATTTTGGTGTAATGATTTAAATTCTAATGTGGACAATGAATGCATAATGGAAAAGAAAGTTCTTAATGGGTTCATTTGGTCAAAAACACAATTTTGCATTTTTTTCATTTTTCTTTTAACCTTTAATTTGTAAAAGGTAGTTGTAAATTAGGATGGATAACTTTTTCGTGGCAAGATAGACTATCTACATAATGTACTTTTATTCAAATGCCACAAATATATGGTAAAATCATTAATGTGACAAATTGTTCTATGGATTAAGGTCACCAACTTGAATAAGAATACATACATAACAATGAAATTTGATAAAAATACACCAAAAATATTTTTTTTGAAATTTTGAAATGAAAAATATGGATTATATGGCCTTGAATCTATATTTGCATTCAAATGCACTTTTCAAATTATCATTTTCATCTCAAGATGCCTTATAGGGATTTAATATATGATGATTCTAAAAAAAAACATGGATTCCAAAAAATAATGATAAAAACCTTAGTCAACAAATAGCTATGGATTTTTTAATGACAAAATTTGGATTTTATTTTCAAAATTTTCTATCTTGGTCATTTATTATGGATTTATGTTTTATTTTCTTAACATGTATGTCAAAGACTTGTCTAGTTGAACTCTTGTTTGTCTAGACTTTAATAGTTCATTAATCATTGCATAATTTTTCATTTAACATTAATTTTTCAAATTTTTTGTCGTTTTATTACTAAAATATGAATTATTTTGGAGTGTTGTATCTATTCAAAATGAGCCACCCTAACCTATAACCACTTTTTAAATACTTAAAATGCCCCTCTATTTGATTTTTTAAATATGTATTTGTTTGGGGTAATTCATGACTATTGAATTACCAATGTTTAAAGGTCAAGAATAAGAAGTCATGAAATGCCATTGATGTCAAGAACACAAACAATAAATATTCTCTCCTTTTATTGTTTCAATGACCAATTGAGGTCATTCCCCTTTTTATGTACTTCGAAAAACAAGGATTATTTTTTATGTCTGTGTAGGCACAAGAACAATTAAAGAGTTAGGGATGAAGACAAGAATTAAAATTCTTAAATATCTAATACATAGTATATGTGTTTAATTGTTTATAATTTTTCATATTTGTGCATATGTGAAGAAGACATAGTTCACATGGTGCAAGCCAATAAGCAAATGCATAAGTAAAATACATAGGTAGAATGCCTATAAGATCCCTAATATTTTGTCCTACCAAATTCTAACCCAAAATCTATTTATCCCATTTCTAAATAAAGAGGCATGAATCTGTCTTTTTTAAAAAAATTAAGCATATTTTTTCAGTACCTTCTCCACCAATTTGCATCCCATTTCATTTCATTTCAGCTTTAATCCTTTTGTTGAATTGAATTTAGTTGAATTGAAATTCTATTCAATTCAATGCAAAGTGCATGCAATGTCATTCAACATTTTCATTCAAATGGAACTTAGTTTTCACAAAATCAAAAAAAAAATTCATCAATTGATTGTCACCGGTAGTGGGAAATAATCTTGAGCCCAATTTAATTTTGAGTCGATGAAGTTGACTTGGTGAGTTGAGAATGTAATTGGATCTTTAGAGTTCTATTCCTAATTATGTTGCGCCCCACTTTTTGGGAACGTTAAACAATGCTGCCGGGCACTGGTACTTTCGTTTGGTGTGAAAACAAAATATTATTTGACATTGAGGAACGAGTAAATTGAAAAATAAGATATCTTCTTGAAGCGGAATGGAAATTATCTTCAACAAGGACAAAAGAATAGCAACCCTAAGGACCCAATGAAAACTTCATAGGTCCATACTCTCTACATGGGTACACTTTGTATAGGGTAAAGCCCTAGGGTGGGGGCATTCTCAAAATAAGGGGCCTAGGACGAGGCGGTAGCCGAGTCCAGCCCCACATTTTGAGAATGTCCCCCACCAATGGGGTTTACCTATTGTAAAGCATGAGGCAAAATTTATCATGAACCAAACCTATTTAGATCAACAGGCATATGAATGGGAGGGTTCTTATACCTCTCCTTAGTAGTGGGAGGGTTCTTACACCTACACTTGTAGGCATAATTTCCCTTGCATCCTTGAGGAGTGGGCATAATATGCCTCCCAATTTCTAGGACAGAAATTGATGGATATAAGGTGCCCTCCACATACACTAGAAATTTTCTCTGAGTGCTTTACGAGTGCAAAATATTGTTCAAATTTTAGGAACCTTCCAAAAGTGGAAGGGCGTTTAAGATGACATTCTGCCGAGAGAAGTAACTGAGAATACACGGAGAAAAGTTGATTGAGGGTGGTGTGAATATGAATTTAGTGCGAAGGAAGGAAGGAAGGAAGGAAGGCAATGGTGACATGCAGCGTTCCGTCGTGTGCACCCCCTTACTACTACTGTCACGCCCTTTCGCGTCTTTCTTCTCCCTTCCTTGCAATCATCTAATCGCATGGACATGCGCTACTTACCCCATATATTCTTCCACCGCCCGTCCGTTCGCTGCACAACTCTGCTGCATCCAGGAAGAGCCTCCACATGAAGGACTAGGCTAGCACACCCATGGACGTGAATCTTCAATTCGTCAAGCTCGGACTGATGTTGGGTAGTTGAGATTGCTGCCCTTCTCCTTGTGATTTTGTGGATTTCCAGCTGCCCGCCTGCCAGTGTCATTCATTGCCTGCAACACGCGCCAATCCTGCAATAAAACCCAGCCAGTCAAATTTGAAGTGCCAGGGTCCCCATCCTCATGGCCGCGTCCAAGTACGATGAGGGCAACAGGGCGTACCTCAAGGAACCTATCAGTCGTATCGGTACCGTGGAAGATGGTGCAATGCAAGCCACTGAGGCAGGTGATCATGAGCGAGCCCTGTTCCTCCGAATGCAGGTCTGAATTCGATTCTGTTTTTCTAAGTCCCGAAAGTTTTACATACATTTTCTTTCAAAAATCTGTGTCTCAATTTCCACAATGGCATCAGGTCCTTGGCGTCAAAAGCAGCAGCAGTGATGATCCAAATGTGAGAAATTAGGAGAAGAGTGGGCCAACTGCATCATTGCCTCAAATGTAGTGTTTTATGTAACAGAGTCATAACCCATTTTGGACTTGCAGTGACATTGTTGGTTGCTTCTATGCATATTTTGGACGACATCTTGTGTGCACTTGCTACAGAAAATGCAACATTTCTGACACAAAATCTTTCCACACATTTCCTAGCCCCAAATTCACAAATCTTGTGAAACATGTCTTGGCCTCAATTATAGCATTTTGAAAGTGTGGAAGTCAAGCACAGACTCCCTGACTGAATATGTTTAACTTAGGGTTTCACTTCTTCACAAACCTCGAGTTTGCTGAGGTTTGGTTTTGGTGCCTGTATCTCTGTTTGGAAGTGGAGGAATTCTTCCCTGTCCAAAGGTTCACTTGTGGCTAAAACAAAGCCTTACAGAACAAACTCTTGGTGTGTTGGCAAATTTGAAAGTCTTTCCTACGAGTATCTTTTTAGCTTCTTGTTACAAATCATGAACTACAAAAGAGAAGAGACTTCATAGTAGTGATGATGTGGAATCTTGATGGAAATTTGGGTCCTTTGTGGACAGGCTTTGGCTCTTGCAAAACTCATACATGAAGATCCCAGTGTTCAAGACAGGGACATGATATTGATGAAGGCTCACATGAAGCTGGCGGACACCTATATGGAAATGGTTGGCTGCTTCATCATCTGCTTGGATTCCTGCATATTGTTAAAACCTTAGATTCGGATATTGAGAGAGTTGTGTAATAATAATATAGAGGACAAATTGACAAAGCTTGTACATGTCACATCTATGTCATATGAATTATATCAGCTCTGTACTGGAAATAAACTTGTGCCATTTGTCATAACACTGGGGTCACTGTTGTAACTGGGATTGACATGGCAGCCAAGTTATAATCTGTTCTTGGATCCTCATGGTGTTCTCTGCAGGGCCTTGGAGAGCAGGCATATTACCATGGACAAAAGGTGCCAACAGCTTCCTGTGCTTTAGGATTTCCTTCTTGTTCTTATGACCAAGAAGGATTGACATTGAGGTCAGATCAGTTGTAATCTGTCATGAGTTTTAACAGCAATGTTTCAAATGCTCCATGTTCTTCACCTGTATAATTGTGTTGCCCCACCCCACAATATTTTGTCCCTTTGTGTGCCCGTTTTGTGTTTCTTTTGATGCAATCAGTAAGGGGGAAGATGAATGTCAAAGAATATATTGTAGGGTTTCAAATATCTGACTTATTACATATGTGCACAAGAAGGAATTCATAGTGCTGCAAAATACAGGAAACAAATGGTATTCTTCTTAAAAGTCTAGAGTCCTGTGTTGAAGGCAATGGATCGGCTTGACCCAAAAAAACCTGGAGAAGGGGGAAACACAGACTTCACTGTTACTACCCTAACAGCAGTTGCCCGATCCATGATCAAACGTGAGTCATCATCTACTTGACTCCCCTTCCTCTGTCTTCATGGAGCTTCAATCTCTTCATCAAGAATTGCATCCTGCTCTGGTGTTCAAAAGATATGTGACAGACTCTTAGTATAGGGCCTCAGTTACACTTGATGATGCAGTCAATTCTGGCAGTGAAATCTATGCATTTGAAAGATCAAGGATAATCCCAAAATCTCTTGACACATCTCTGGAAGGGTCAGGCAATTTGAACAGAAGTAGTTATATCATCATGAGCATCTCTCAACCACACTTTCATGGGATACAATTTAGCCAGAAGTTTTGACTGACCATGGATATGGCACTAATGAGTGGCTTCTTGGGCAATGGAGTCCCATGGAACAGAGGGTGACAGCAAGAGCTGGAACTATTTGAGCAGAGCAAGCTTGATTAACCATGACCTCCATAGTCCAGATGTAAACCTCTATCCCTATCATTTTGACGTAATGTACAACTTCCTGGCATGGGCAGTTTTTGAAGGATGCTCAAAAGTGAAGAATGTACATAATGGAAGAAAATATGATCTGTAAGGCAGGACATAGCAGATGGATGGATAAAATAGGCATAAAGCAATGTATAGTGCCGTGACTAAAGAATAGTATGGTGACTGCCTGATATTGAGAAGGCAGCTGCATGAATGGTGAATGCAGGATATTACCAACTATCCCATTCATGAAGCATTCGGTGATATGCATATGGGCCATGGTGATGCCAAAGCCATGCTGGAGGTGGAAGAGCTTAAAGGTGGTCATCACAAGAAATCTGGAAGCCATGGGGATGGTGAGGATACAAAAGACATGGATTATGAGAAAGCCTTCAATGAGTATGGCAAGGTTGGCCCATCTTTCCCTTCAGTGTTGTACTTGTCCAACCCTACTTCCTCATCAGGTCTGTTCATGTGTAGCATACTTGCTTTTTCTCACAACAGTTTCCATATTGATGGTGATTGACGGGCCACAGGCATGGGAGCTGATTGCTGGAAAGGAAAAAAGGAAGATGCTGAGAATGCTGGCACCAAAGGATGACAGGATGGCATCTATTTACAGCAAGATGGCCAAGGCAAGAGAGCTCCACAAAATGTATCTCAGATGCAAAGTGTTAGACTACATTATCATGATAAATCTAGTATCTTAACCTGACCTTGGCTGAGAAGGCAGTGCAAAATGATTGTGTCAGTGTTCCATTCATTGCACATCCTTTGTAATCAGGGCTCAAAGTCTCAATTGCACTTCCAGCTTGTTTTCTCTTTGTCTACCATGCCTTCCTTCGCTGTATGCACAGTCCAAGCTACAGAAATTTTCACAGTTGCATGTACATTTTTATTTTGCTTTGTAGACTAGAACAAGGTGTTATAGTTTCACACAAGACAGATATTCTCACAACACAATGGCAATGGGCATGGGTGATTATGACAGTGTCCTAAAAATATTTAGGGAATGTCTACAGATCCGGGGAATCCAAGGAAACGATGAGGAGTCAATACAACTTTATGAGAAGAGTCTAGCATGCCATGAGAAGGCTGACAAACCAAATGTTGCTGCCATAGCAAAAACAGAATACGAGCTTGGTGTCATTTATCACAAGCATAAGGTCAGCTATTTCCTTGAGATTGCAACCATCATTTGCCATGAACAGGATGACAGCATCTCCAGTGTTCATTTTGTCACTTGAACAAAGTGAAGCAGAAAAAGGTTTGCAAGAGCTATGCACAAGCTTGACTTCACCACCACACGCTAACACAGGGTATGACAACATAGAATTAGACAGTCACTCCACCCAGTGGTGCCTAACAGCAAGTGCCAAGGCATCCATTTCCATCATCTTGCATGCAGTTTACTGGTTACCCATGGGATATCCATATTTCCTGAGGTGCTCACCTATGTCATGCACACTTTGTTGAAGGTCATTTAAGCCTCTCTTGACTTTCCCCATGAAGGACTGAAAGGCTCAAAGGAGTGCATGTACTGAAAGATGCCAAAAGTTGTCCTTTCAAATCATGATGTGAGGACTGCTGTGTTTCACATAATTGTATTCTATTTGAAGTTTGGACCCCCTATTTGAAACCCTGGTCCCTCATGGATGAGCTTTGAGCTGTGTTCTATCTCCTCTGTCTGCATTTTCCATGATTGACTTCTTTATTATTGGCCTCTACAGAAGTACAGTGATTCACTTGATGTGTTGGACAAAGCAGTGAAGAAATGTGAAGGGAAGCAGGAGTTAGGCAACCAGCCCCTCTTATTGCTGGTGAAGAAGCAGCAAGCCATCACACTATATGATGGGAATCAGGTTGAAGCTGCCAAGGAAAAATTTGACGAGTTGATGTCCCTCCAACGAATGGAGTACGGGGGCAGCAGTGTGATTGTGGCCGAGGTATATATTAATCCTGCTCCTATGTTAGTACTCTAGTGTTGAGCCACAACAGTCAGTGAGAAAGTGTTGCCATCAGCTCATTAAGGGCCACAGAGCATCAAATTGCTCAAGTCCCCAGTAATCTGTTCATTATTGTTCACCTCAACTTTCCAACATCTCCAACAAAGGGTAGCTATCTAGTGAACTCACAGATACAGCATGCTTCACCACAATCAAAAACAATGGCAATGGGTGTTAGTGCAACATCCTGTTCTTGAATAATTGACCTGAAAACACCAGCCTAACACTTTTGCAGGACTAGAGACTGGTTGCAAGCTTTGGAACCTCTATTTTATTGGCAGTCAAAGTAGACCAATTTAGGGATCAAAATCTTTTGTTGTGTAGGAAGACTAGCATGGCATGTGTTCCTGATAGTCTACTTGTCTACATCCTGTGGTGATTCAGACCCTCAAATACTTGGGAGACGTCCATGTTGCACTTGAAAAGCGACCAATTGCACAGAAGTATTACAATCGCGCTTTACGAATTCTAAGAAGACGACTTGGTTGCAAAGATGAAACTGTGAGACAACTGGAACATTATGTGCGTCACCTTAACTTTTTTATGTAGAAATGGAAGACAGATCCAATCTCTAACAGTGCATAATGTGAAAGGAAGTAAAAATTTTGGAAGGAAGGCTAGTTTTCATTAACCAAATGCCCTAAATAATTACATACTGTTGAACTCCTTAGCATGGCTTGTTTAGCAAGTGTAAAGTGTTATAACAGTTCTCTGGCACTGATTCTGCATCAGTAGCTTTTGTGAACATTGTCTTGTGACCCAATTGGGCAAACAGGAAGGGGTATTGTCAAGGGACAGTCCTTAACTACAACTTGCACTTTAGGATGAGTTTCTGGTTTTGCATACCAAGAGCAAGATGAAAGGAAGGCCTTTGTTGCAATGGTTGAGCTGGATCAAACATCATGATGTAGCTGTTTTCACCTTATTTATTGCTTGGATTCTGCATTCAGTCAAAAGCTTGCACAGACATTACTGAATGTGTACACCTAAATGAGATGCCACCTTGTTTACATATGATGATCAGAGAGAAAACAATTATGGCTTGTAAGATGTAAAGACAGTGATGTGGTAGCCTTCTGAGAGTTGATCAAATTCTCATAGAGACTGTGCGGAGCACAGTAGGTGCACCCTTGGGATACTCCAACCAAGCATTTTTGGAGGTCATCATGGAGCCTCCAGCAAGCAATTAATTCACCTCAAAGATAACATTCTCATTCACATAGCATCCAACCCCAGGCCCCTTGGCCAAGTTGTGAAACTTTTGGAAAAGCATATATGACCAGGCTAAACCAGCATGGACTCTTCAATAGAGTTCACCATTCTCTCCTCCTTTATTGCCCACGACACAAAACAGGGATGGTCAGTGCAATTAGCCTGAGCTTCCCTCAAAAGTCACAAACACTGCAACTAACCATGTTCAGGGAAAAAAAAACCAAGTAGTTATATAAGTCAGCTGCAAGAATCATAGCCTCACAGTCCAAAGAGTCAGGATCTTCATACATGCCACAAACCCATGAAGATGTACATGAGGGCTTCCTCTCTGATAACTCTCCACTTGAGGCATGAATTCTTAGCTGGAATACCACTGACCTCTTTTCAGAAGAACAACTACTCAATAAGACAGATAACAAAAGTCATGACAAGGGTCATGCCACTCTGGTCCAGCCCTCAATCTCAGATAGCTTCTGCCCAAAAGAAAACATAATTGACATCAGTAAGAAACATCACCTGCCCATGTACCAGTAGTCAGTTGCAGGTGATTCATGCCAAAGACAAGATTCACTAGCCCAAGGTCTTTGAACTTCAAGCACAATGGAAACTTATCTGATCCCCAATAAGAATTTGTGGCCTACACTCAGAAGAAAGTTTTTCAAGAAGGCACCCTCCAACTAATGGTGCATTTCCAAGTGCAAAGAGCCAAGCTTCCGAACATGATTCATCTAGATAATCCAGGAGCCTAGTAATCCAAATCCACAGCAACTTCAGGACTTGAAACATTGTCAATGACATCAACAAGGGAGGTGCATGTGATACCGCCAACTGAAAAGTATTCAGCAGGTGTATACCACTCAGGCACTGCATCAGCACTTGCAAAATCAAGTAGTGTTAAGAAATCCTCATCTGTGCATCCCCCCAATGGTATTTCTGCAGGAATATCCTCCACTCTTGGCCCTGCAACTTGTGAAGCTGAGAGAGATAGTACCTCACCAGATAACAAGTGACACTGGGTGCCTGGCTCTTTCAAGCTCCCAGGACAACAATTTTGTGACATACCCTCCCCATAAACAGAAGCATGGGCTTCTACAGTTGCCATAGGATTCATATTCTCCCCCCACCTGGTTTTATCTCTGCCCGCAAGGACTGCTGCCACATCTGGTGACACGTTACCAGATGTGAGAGCCAGTAGCTGGTCAATCAGATCTGTACGCACCTGGTCAAATCCTTCTGTTGGATGTGCCTCCTGCAAGCCAAATGCATTGCAGCCTTTGTCAGCACCCACCAAAGGTATACAACGCAGACACTAGCCAGAGGAACATCTTAGTGTTTGCAACTCACAAAAAAGCTCTATACCACAAGTTTCAAGATTCCTGCCTGGTGCAAGCTCCATGCAACAGACGTACAGCAAGTTATCTCTAGAATGGCATTTGAACAACACATGAATGCACCTTATACCTTCATCAGTGCATCCAGAAAGTCGCTGGCATTAGAGCCAAAACTGTCGTCCTCTGACAGCAGCTGACTTGAACGAGATAGTGACATAAGAGGACTCGTTATTGCAGATCGAGGTGTGCCTGCACTGTCCGCAGACTCTGCTGATTGGCTTAAAGGGAGCTCCAGTTTTGAGCTGGCATTGGGTGCAAATGAACCAAAGGGCATGCTTATGAACCCACATGTGCCATCATAAGGCACTGTGTAGGGATCAAGCCCATCTGCAAACACAGACATCATTGGCCTCCTTGTAGAATTGTGTGTGCAGGTTCGACTGGCTTCTGTGCACAAATCTGGCTGAAAGGTCTTGCTACTTCCATCAGACAGCTGGGAAAATGATACTGAACCACGACTACCATCAGTTCCTCCATATGGGCTATTATGCTGGACTCGCTTGATATGAGGCAAGGAGGGATTTACAATTCCCTTCCCAACTCCAGCAGATCCCTGATTTGCAACTACTGAGGTCAGAGGGAGGTCGGTGATGGACATGATGGAGTAAAAGCTTCTGGCTTGGTGCCCTCCATGAAGACTGCTCAACTGGTGGCTTTGGTGGTCACCTGCAGCCAAGACAGTAAATACAACAGCATACCAAATTTTGCTGACTGCAGCTAGTTTTAAGAATGCCCCACAAAACCACGCCATGGCAACCAAAAAGCTGGCAATGTGCAAAAAAACTACAAGTCTTGCAAAAGGATTTCCACAACACTTCCAATTCCCAAAATTGTTGCCAAAAGTGGTGGATATGGCATGTTAAAAATTGCTCTAATTTTGATGAAACATACACAACCCTCATCTTCATAAAAGCAAGGCAAACAGACCCAACACTGTGAAAACATACAGAAACACACTGGAAGATAGAATGCAGCTGTAAAAAATACTGACCTAATAATGTAACAACGCTTGAAGCAAATTCACTCTCTGAATCTGCTCTAGTGCCCATTTTCCTGCCATCATCTTCTTGCTTGAAATAAAACTGGGAAAGAGAAGCAGCAGACTTTGCAATGTCCATTGGGTAAACTGGCAAACCTGCTCGCATCCTTCGCTTGATGCGAGTGTTCCAGTAATTCTTGATCTCATTGTCTGTGCGCCCGGGCAACTATTACATACATGGCAGTTACCAAACAAATGAACTTCACATGAGTTTTGAGGATTAGTCTGATCCAAAATTTGTGACAAGAGAAGATGCTCTAAATGCTCTGGGGAAATGATGGATAGTGTAAACCTGAACATGAGTTTCCTTAGGAAACTGCAAAAATAAACTGATGGGTGGGTGCCCAGAGAGTTGGAGAAGAGAGTAGAAGGACATGCAGCACCTGGGCAGCCATGCGAGCCCACTTGTTGCCAAGCTTGGAGTGGAGCTCAACGATTGTGCGCTCCTCATCTGGGGTGAAGGCCCCTTTCTTGAGGTTTGGACGTAAATGGTTAGCCCATCGCAGACGGCAGCTTTTGCCACAACGATAGAGACCCGAGTGCTTCTGCACGGAGTTCCAGTTGCCCTCTCCGTGCTTGTTCACGTAGGACACCAAGATGGCATCCTCGGTCGACGTCCAAGGACCCTTCTTCAAATTCCCCGCATCAGCGAAAATCTCTTGTGGTAAATCCATGATCCCCAGTACCCACCACCACCAACAACAACAACAACAAGGCTCTGTCACGTTTTTGTCCGTCTACGAGAGTTTCAAAGGGTGTCCTCCTTTTGCGCACTGCGCTACTACAGCTGCTGTCGATTACGGACAATAACACCACTCATCCCATTCTCTCTTTCATGCGAAATGACGCAGAGCGACGCCGAACTCCTACTACTATGCACATAGGTGTGAGAACTGAGAACTACTACTCTTTATCCAATACACAATGCCCTACAAACCCAAACAAAACTAGTTCAAAACCCCCGTGCCGATGAGCTCCCGACTGATATGCGTTTCCATCTCCTCCGTCCTGGCCATCCTCCATACTGTCAACCTCAGAGCTCCTCTCTCTCTCTCTCTCAAAGCTCCTCCTCTTTTCCCCTTCCTCGGCTTCTTCCTGGCACAAGCAGTGTCCCCTCTTTCTTGAACCCGAGTGCAGCCCACTCCAAGAAGCTATATCTCTCTCTGCAAACCCCCTCCCGATTTCACCCAACGTTGTAGATACAGAGCTGAGAGTTGGGTGCTGAAAACCTTGGAAAAAGAATAACAATCGGCAAGCAAGAGCAACAGGAGGAGCAGGAGAACAAGAAGTACCGTTTTTATCTGTCCACAAAACTCCACGTTTCTCTGCAATCTCTCACTAGGGCTACTTACAAACCAAACATCCCTTGCTACTACTTACTACCAGTGCATCATCCTTGGAAGTGTTTTCCTGCTGCTGCTGATCTCCTGGCTGCTGCTTGATGGATGGGTACGCTTCTCTGGAGCATAGCTGAGAGTCAAATGGGTGATGGAATAAGCGACGGGAAAAAAGTACACAAATGATGTTTGCAGTGTTATGGATTTGCGAATGCGAGAGGACAAGGACGGAGGGAGGTGGTGCACACCCGCCCGCCTGCCTGCCTGCCTGCAGCACCCCGCACTGCAGGAATGGGATGCACGGTTGCGGAGCCCGGGTGGCGGGAGCGGGAGGAGCGGCGGGTTGGCGACGATAGGTAGGCGGCTACGGCCGGATGTGCTCCTCCCAAGCCGTCGGCAGTCAGGGAGGCAGCAGACGGCGGCGGCTTCTCTTACCGCTTTCGTCCAGATGCCGCCACGGTCGCTCCCAGAATAGGAAAACTCCAAACCGACAGTTGTTGTGCACAATACCCATTCTGTGTGTGTGGTTTTGTTGTTGTTATATTTTCCTGTTTTGTTTTTGTTTCTGACACAAACAATCCTAAAGTAAAAATTGAATGTAACCCTGCCAAACTTTACTTATAAACACACCGTAGGTTTGGAAAATGTACAAAGGAATAAAAAAAAGGAAAAAGGGAGAATTTACAAGTCGTCAAGTTAGCTCAAACTAGGTGTCAAAATCTCTCCATGTCAAAAACCAACCAACTGCCTGTTGTAGCAGGTTGGCCATATTTCTCAATATTCAAAAATCGATCGTCTGCTATAGGTGGGCCGTGATGATCAGAGGTGTGTTCTAAAAGGGTGGAAGTCAAGGAGTAACTAAGCCTACAGCTACCGCTGGATTTAAGATGCAGGATGGTTACATCCTTTTGCAAAGTAAACTTTCATTCTAAAGTTCACTCCAAGGGCAGAAGTAGGTACAACAGGAAGTTGCAAAAAAGAACTGGACCTTTGAGTAGAATTCCACTGTCACTAAACAAGGTCCTTTTGCTGCCAATATTTCTAATGTCAATCAAGGCTACTCATCAAGGGGGTTACATATAAGATATACTCACCTTAATTGCATGAGATGGTAAAACCCACTGTATTCCCTTTGCAACATTCTATTTCTTTAAATTTACATGTTTTCAATAAATAAAATTATCTATTTCTAAAGTAATATGTCTTTTTATATAAGTGCCCTTCACATTGAAGGATTGGAAAAATAGTTGCCTTTCTCATCTGAAGGGCCCCACAATTTTTTGCCTTTGAAAGGGAGGACTAGTTGCTATTGAAAAGCACTGAAGGCTTCAAATTTAAAACCTAGGTAGGCAGAATATCCTTCTCACTCTTAAAAAGTAGGAAGGCATCACATCCCACCCACTCAGTGTTTTTATTTGGGGGGAGAAATTTCGTCAAATTTCAACCTGAAAAATATGATTTCAACTCATGCAAAAGATTTTTCATGAAAAAAATGGTTACGAATTCACCAGATTTTGACCCCAAAAAAATTCCAAATCATCAGATTTTTATGCTAATTCCCAGGTAGGTAGCCAATAATATAGAAGGATTCTCAATTTTTTTTCACTTTCACATCTAGTATGTAGCCACATCTGGCTAAATCATCTTATGGAGTGTAAACACACAGGCCTGCCCCGATGAACTTGAAAAGAATGTGTTCATTATTTTTTATAACCATTACCTGCCAAATTTTTCAAAATGAAAAAACCAAGTGTCGAAGTTAAGATTTAAAATTTAATTAATTGTTTGGCAGTTTGTTGCTGCATCTGATCAGGGGGCACGATATTGGATTGAACGGGAATAATTTCCTAATAAACTTGCCATGATAAATCACAGAATATTACTCCCTACGTTCAACATGTTGACTAAATGTGTACTAGCATCAAATACTATCCTGCCAACTCAAAAAAATTACCATTGGGAAGGAATTTTTGTGAGCTTGCAAACTGACCATTGGGGCAGTTTGCTTAAAAAATCAGAATCAAAGAACCATTAGTTCCGATTGTTTCAAAATATTTTAAAGAACTAACCGTAGATTTGACTTTGCATTGAGATTTTTTTTGAACCAATTGTTTGCACAAAACAATAGGCAATATTTTAATCTAGACATCTTTGTAATCAAATCTACAAATTGCTCTTAAATAACCTTTTGTCATGCAATTTTTCTTCAACCCACTAATTGATGCCATGAGCCAATTGTATATGATGATCAATAATGTACCTAGTCCATAACACATGCACACTCCAATACTTCAAGTCCAACATAATATCTTTTGAATTTGATTGGAAACCATGCAACTTGTAGTAGAAAAGAAAAAAAACTAGAAAGCTCTTGGAGGTATGACATGCAATTAACTGAATGAACTTTAATCCAAATGTGAATTCCTTTGGTCATTATAGCTAATGTATATCATAACCCCTATTTGCATCAAGTCAATATCCAAGTTTTTGCAAGTGTTTGTGGGTTCAACTCTCCGTTCCGTTATACTAGATTTGACTTATTGTATCAAAACTAGGAAACTTTTCGCCCAAAATCAATGAGCATATTTAAGGGTCAGATAATGTTAAAAGATGGTTCAAGTGAGATTCGACAACCTAACATGAAGTAAGAAGTCATCAACTTTAAGGTGGAATGATAATTTTTATGGTGTGAAAGTCATTTAATGTTGTGTAGGGTAAAGCCCTAGGGTGAGCCATTCTCAAAATAAGGGGCCTAAGACAAGGCAATAGTCAAGTCCTTCCCCACATTTGGCGAATGTCCCCCACCTATGGGCTTTACCTATCATAAAGCACAAGGCAAAATTTATCATGAACCAAACCTAAGTAGATCATGGGATGAATGAATGGGAGGATTTTTATGTCTTCTCCTCAATAGTGTGAGGATTTTTACACCAATAAATAAGCATAATTTCTCTCCCACCATTGAGGAGTAGGCATAATATCCCTCCCAATTTCTAGACAGATTTTTATGGATATAAGGTGCCTTCCACATACACTAAGAATTTTGTACTAGTGCTTTGCATTTACAAATTAGTGTATCCTTTTCTAACCTTTGCATGAAAACACATATGTTTTACATGAATTTTCAATTCTTTTTTTCATAGTTTTTAAAAATCCTTTTGAATTAATCTCTTTTAATCATGCAATAAAAAAAATTAACTCAAACCTATAACAAGACAATTCCTTCACCTTTAAGTTATTCAAACTAAGTTATGCATGTATTTAGTTTTGATTATTATTTGCATGTCTTGAAATGGTCTAAATTAATTGAATCGTGTTGTTAAAATGCTTTGATGGACAAAATGAGACAAAAAAGTAGACTAATGATATTTCCTTAGTCAAGATCCATCTACTCTTAAGTTTTATGATGTAATAGGACATCACCAAAATTCCAGCATACACAAGAAGGTGACAAGTCTGCAATAATACCAAAAATTTATTTCACTCTTCAAAATGTAAATTGCATTCTCTTCCACAAGGTTTTCTATTTTCTTCTAGCATTGCTTTCTTTGTATCATAACATCTATAAGTGTAGCCTGGGCCCACAACCCAAGTGTAGGCTGGTTACCTAACTAATTCTTCCTTTCAAAACCATTTTTGTAATTTAATTTAATTTGATTTAATTTCTAATGACAAAAATTACTCAATATTCAATATCTCCGACACCTTAGGTCAAAAAATGTTCAAATTGCTTACATTAAATCTTACTTGCTGAGGACTTCCCAACAATACCAAGGTGCCCAAATTCATTTATAATTTTTAGTGTTTATTTAAATGAATTTTCAGTGAAAATATTCTTTAATATTTAATAACTTCTTCATCCTACGTCAAAACATTATGAAATGAACTCAGTGCACCCTTACTCGTCAAGGGCTTTGCAATTGTACCAAGAAGATGACAAGAGGCACTATGGTTTGGTAGATCTCAATGTGACAAACAACAAAACAAAACCAATTACCTTCCTTCATATATAGGTTTCATCATTTTGAAATAAATAACCTAAAAAACCTATAATTGGATGGTTGCAACAAGCCTAGTAAGTGGGGGAATATGTCAAGATGTCAAGACTAGTCAATTGGAATTTTTTTAGTCCAATATTTTTTATGCCAAAAGACAAATGTGGAAAAAGACTCCTACGTTTACATATATTTTGACATGTGTATTTCAAGTTATTGTTGGGAGACCCCAAGAAAATACATGTGACAAAAATGTTGTGGGAATCAAATTCTTCACTGTTGAATCACCTAATCATGTTACAATTCCACCATTACTCATAAATTGCATTTGAACTTGCCACAAAGGACAAGGCAATTATGCAATGAGTTGCTTGTTTGTTCTCCCTTCTTTGGGCAAACCTTAACATTTGTTCATTTTGGAGACAAGAATGATCAGAAGAAAAGGTTAACGATAATGGGAGGGAGTCACCTTGACATGAGTGCAATAAATTCATCAAAACCTTCACACAATCTCATGAGTGTAACCAGCATATAATGAGGCATCAAAGTAAGTGGAATTGTATTTCTTGATTGCCACCAGTGTGTAACTACTCTGCTTTTGTCTTATGGTAAAAGAATTAAGGAATCCTGCTGCATAAAGTCACATAAGTTTTTACAGGTTCAACAAATGTACTAGGTATGTACGATAATGCCCAAAGGGCAGGGGCAGGGCAGGGCAGGGCATTCCCAAATTAAGTACGAACTGAGGCAGCAACTGGGGTGCCTATTTGGGGGAATGCTGAGCTTCAAGGGTATTACCCAACATAAAGGGCAAGCCAGAAGTTTTATTGTTAAATGCCCCGATGAAGTTGGTGTTATGAAAAGTGGTGTTCTATTTTTCAAAACGCCCGGCCTCTTTAGGGGGAAAGAATTCCATCTGGTAAAGAACCCTCCAAGTACACTTGCAAATTTCTGCTAGGTCTTGAGGAAGTTTGTTTTGTGGAACATGTAAAGGATGCTCCCCTTGTGCTATGGTACTATACCATAGTAAAAATTAAACTGTGGGACATACCTAGTGTGATTAATATTAATAATTAGTTCTTGGGTGCACTCACATTTTATTTTATTTTTTGAAGGAGCCGTATTGATTGGCTCATCATCAAATTTTTTGGAACATTGGGTGCTCTCCCCCAATAGAAGCACCTCTTTGAACCTCAAGTCTCAAAATAGAAACAAATGTGCTTTCCTACGGCCCACCTTTTCAGTTTATATACATGGGAGTTGAACTTTTGACATGTAGTTCATGCCAACTTGACTGACTGTCCTTTAAATTCTCCCTTGTTTTTAATACTTTTGTACATTTTTCCAATCTGTGGTGTGTTTTATAAATAAAGTTTGCAAGGTTATGATTATATGGGATAAAATTGAGTTACAATTGGGAATGTCCTGAGGGAACAACTTGGGAACTTGAGGAACCATATGAGAACATGATGGGAACACATTGAGAACAAGGAAAAAAAAAATCCTCCTCCCCCTCCTTCTGGCCCCAAAGAATAAAACTGTACCCCTCCTGAATTTTGGCCTTGAGTTCGCTTGGGAATTTTTAAGCAGACGGATGAATCACGGAGGAGAGTACAGTCCAAGTAATAATCACAAGAGGCCAAAAATATGTTCCAAATGAAGAAAAGAAGACTTTCAATTCCCTGAAACAATAATGTCAGTTCCCTTTGGCCCACACTTCCTTTCCTGGAGAAATTTCACCCCGAAAAAAGATGTTCAGAAATTTAAAAATGCCAAAAACAAAAAGATGAAGTGATTTTTGTGACATTATTCAATAGCCAGATAAATGCCAAAGAAAATTTGAGAAAAGTTGCCAGATTTTTACACATTGTTCAAATAGGTAGCCAAAAATATATATAGAATGATGTTCTATATCTCATTCATTTATAGCCAAACTTGCTAAATCCTCCTATGTATGGTCACCACTTTGGTTGCATCACAAAATTGACCTTGAAAAAACAGCACTCCTGTGGCCGTGCCTTTACCCTTTACAGAGATGCAAACCAGTGTTGGGCAGTTCTTTGAATTTTTAACGAATTGTTGTGGATTCCAAATTTTTTAAGAATTGAAAATCAAAGAACCTCCAGTTCCAGTTTTTTTGAAAATTCTCAAAGCCAAAGAACTTGCCAGTTTTGATTTTTTTAAATTTTGGACCTCCCTGGTTCCTACCTGGATCAATCTCATGGCCAAAGAATAGATTGTTCTGCACCACGGTTCTCTCATCCAAAGAACCTGACCACATGACAGATCTTAAACAGGTTCTTTGATGGTTATGAACAGGTTCTTTGAATTACCAATTTGCCAGTCTTGGTAGTAGGTGTTGACAATTCGTTAGATCCTTTGTGTCATTGATTTTATTGGATGATGTGGTTCACAAGCTCGTCTTCAATGTCAAAATGGCAACCAAACATCCTTTGCATCTCATTTACATTAATCACTTTATCTCCATTGCAATAATGTACTCCCTAACTCAATTCAGAAACAAACTACTGAATAATTAATTAAATTTTAAGTTTTAACTTTGTCACTTGGTTTTTTTATTTTAAATTTTTCAGCACATAATGATTATAAAAAATAATAAACACATCATTGTTATGTTTATGGGATAGTTTAGTGTTTAGATTGTCTCAATCTTAAGTTCTTGAACTTAAAGGTCTATAGTTCAAATCCAATAGCCAGAAACCTGCAGATTTTTAATTTTATAAAAATTTCAACACAAGTAATAAATATTTTTTCAAATATTCAACAAAACAAAACAAATTTATGTCGAAACTATTTACAGTAGAACCTCCCAAAATTTATACCTCTCAATATTGATAACCTCTCGAAATTTATAAAAAATCACTAGCACAAGTTGGGCCCAGCTAAATTTTTATAAATTTATTTTTTATAAAATTTGGCTGGCCCAGACATTTTCAAATTACATAATGCGATGATATATTAACTAAATTGGTTCAATTTAGCTAATATATTAATTAAATTACCTATTTAAGCGGAGCTGAAGTAGTCAAGAATAGACTTTTGCTTGAGGCCTGTCATCCTGATCTTCTTCACAGCTTCCTTCTGCTCCTTCAAGCTCTCACTAAAATCGTGATAGCTCTCCTTTTGCTGCATCCAAAATAAGGTCAGACCCTCCAGATATTCCTAAGCTTGACATGTGCTAATTTTTGGCGGTTCCACATTGTCGTCATTGTCGCTTGCCGCGTCTTCATCTTGCTATGGGTGGAGCTCCTCAATGATGCGATTGGTGATGTCCTCATCATTTGACACCCCCATGTAGTTGTTCTCCTCTGGATAGTTGAGAAGATTGCGAATGTCCATGGGATTCCGTATGGAATCTGAGCCACTTGATGCTGCAACTCCTCGATAAGGGCAGTGGGAAGACCAACTTCCCCTTGTTGTGTGTGAATGATGTCGCTGGTCCGAATTTTGCAATGGCGGAAACAGTTGGCAATTGTGGCAGGTGAAACATCCTCCACCTAGGCTGGGACTGCTAGGCGGAACGCATCCAGAATGTTGATCTTTTTCGGATTGTCGATGTTGTTCTTGTAGCCATCTAGAAGTAGGTTGTTGAATCGCTTTCTATAATACGCTTTGAATGTGCGTATGATCCCAGCATCGCAAGGTTGGACTGTCGAGGTCATGTTTGGCGACAGGTAGAAAACGCGGGTGTTGCGAAAGACCACGTTCATCTCCGCAAACTTCTCCAAGGGGATGTGGCCCGAGCAGTTGTCCAACAAAAGGAGGACTTGGCAACCTTGCATCCGACGATCAAAGTCCAACAGCCAAAGTCGAAAAACATTCTGGGTCATCCACGCCTTTGCATTGGCGTGATAACGGGCGCCCAGCGTATCGCGGTTGATACCCTTGAAACAGCATGGATTCAAGTGCTTGCCGATGATCGTCAATGGAATCTTCCCGCTGTTGTCCAAGTTTGCGCAAATGACAAGAATGATGCGCTCCTTGTCAATCTTTTGGCCTTCCAGCTGATGGGTTGCCAACGAGTTATCGGCTTGGAGATGCCAATAGAGGCCAGTTTCATCCATGTTGAACATGTCCTTCTTTGCGTACGCATCAACAACGACGCGGATGTCTAGTAGCACTGCGCCAACTGCTTCCATGTCCAACATGCCACTTTCCCCAAAACGGCGAAATGACTTGATCCCGTGCCGGTCTTTGAACTTCTCCAGCCAGCCTTGTGAGAACGCCATCTCTAGAGCATCAAGATGAAGCTCTTGCAGGAAGTGTGTCGCCTACGCGCGCAACATGTCTCCGTTCAGGTTGACCTTGTCCTGCTGCTCAAGGAACCAGCGTTTGAGCGCAAGCTCCATCTGCGGGTACTGCACAACCTGACGAGTACGTAGTGCAAGTCGCGGGGGCAGGACACTGGTGTCCGCCGCCATCGCCAGCAACTCATCACTGCGTTTCAAGGTGAGGCTGATGGTGGCTTGTGTGACACATACGCCATGCATAATCCACAACCATTCCTTCAGCTCTCCCTGCATGAGGGCTGGACGACGACGCTTCTGCTGGCACAAGGCGATGCGCATCCCTTCCGTGAGGTGTCCTGGGGTGCTGTTGTATTTGCCCATGGTGTGATAAGAGAGGGAAGTTGAAGGTGTTGAGAGAGTCAGTTGAGAGAGAGTGAGTTGAAGGTTGGAGCTGAAAGGGCAATAATATAGTAATGGGCAAACCATCATTAGTATCAATGATTGAGCCACATCATTGATGCCTCTCCTATAATTAATAACCTCCCAAATTTTATAGCTTGGACCCAGTCCCAACCTTATAAATTTTGAGAGGTTCTATTGTATGTACTACAATACTTTGCCTTGTTTTTTTGTTGCATCAAGAAAATTCTACCAAAGCAAAGTTCAAAACTAACAACAATTAAAATAAAGGAATGTTTCATCATGTTCCCCAAAAAAATGAATTTTTAGTTTTACATCAACACTTGGTCAACATTTCAAAAAAATATAAATATTGGTAATCAATGTTGAATATGACAAAACATTGATGCTTGTTATATCAACATTGGATGAGCATTCCTCAAAATGTGGGACCACATGAAATTTACAATCTACAATATTCATCAAGTTTTAATTTTGGAAAACATTTCCTTAATAAGCAAGCCAACAAAGCCCACAAAATTAACCATCCAAATCATAAAATGCACATGGACAAAATTTTGCCAAATGCACAACAAGGATTTTCAAAAACTCCAAAGGCACCCCACCCCAATTCACCTAGTTACAACTAGCTTCATGTAACTATTCTTGCTACTATAACACACAAAAATTTGATGGAACACAAAAGTTTTCCATCAAAAGTTGCATAAGTTTTCCATTAGAAGCTACAAATTGGTTACATATGACTTCATGTTACTACTACTACTACATCACAAAAGTTTTACATCAAAAGTTGCAATTGAATTACAAACAACTTCATGTTATTGTTGTTAATACAGCAACACAAAACCTTGCAATCCTACAATCTTGTTGTTGTATTTACTGCATGAGTAAGAAGAAAAAGAAGAAATGAACCTTGATAGACTAGTAGGCCAAATACCAAATACTGCCTTCCTTGTATATAAGGATCATTAATCCTTACCTAGACATTTTTGTTGTTATAATGGATTTTTTTTTTAAACATCTCCCAAAATTGTGATTATGATACATTAAATACAAATAGTCCCAAATGACATTGTTTTAAATTAGATCTTGAATGTTCCTCATTAATCATACCTATCCAAAATTTGAACTACAAAACTATCAACCTTTCTACAAGCAAAAGCTCAAGTAAATAATAAATAGATTTTGCCAAATTAATAACTCTTGATATGAAGTGCCTAAGCTCAAAACTCAAATGATTTTGCCACTTTAAAAAATTTATAGACGTTAAAGAAGAAATGAAACACAAAGATATCAACACACAAGCACTTCATCACAATGGCCACAAACACATCATTAACATTGAACATTGCATCAAAGCATGTGTGACATTGATGGGATTGAAAACAAGAGCATACACACATTATCACTCATGTAAATCTTAAACCTCTTCATGTTCATAGATGCTTTCAAATTCCTTTTCCAATTATTTCACTAAGTTTGCTTCAAGTTCAAATGCCTTTAATTTCCATGTTCTTCAAAGTCTTATAACCATATCTTAAATTGTTGGGTCAATTTTTGTTCACAAAAATTAGTCTTTCAAGATTATCAGTTTATAGCTTACATTATCAAAAATTTATAAGTATCCCTACAAGTGAAAATATATTTTTATTTCAATTTGAGACCTAACAATACCTAGAATCTCCTTACACCAAGAACCCCATTATAGGAAAATATGGTGTCTTTTCCACCACTACAAGAGGTAGTTTATGTTTTTTATGTCAATTTGAAATTGCCTAAATTAAAATAACTTTTAATTTGCACATTCCTTTGCAAGTTCACTAGTGCATGATGTCATTTCATAAATGTTTAAAAAATTGTTTGCATATGTTTTTGTTGAACAACTTGGGTATCACATGGAACATCTAAAACACAATGGAGTTGTTCATAATGTTTAAACAACTTTGGACATTATATTTTATAATCATATCCATTTATAACATGAATGCCATCCTCCTTGCCAATGAATGAAAAGATGAAGTGCAAATTTTTGTATCAAGGGTTTAACATTAGACACAACATATTATGAACATTTTTTGGATCAAAGTTTTGCAAAAAAAGGGATCCGATACAAATATCACCTATTTCGTATATTTGCAAAAAGCTTAAGCACCTCAATGTCATACCCACCCATGTCATCATCCAACATGTTACCTAATATAACATGGTTCATTATGTCTCCTTAAAATTTCAAAATCATATGGATATTCAAATTCAATGCATTGTTCAACAACCAATGTTTATGGTATTAGTTAAACACACATGCAAAGACAATGAGAGAAAGGTTATCAACCACAATTTGAGCCACATTCCATGTTAATAGTACTTGCATTCAACCAATAATCCGAGGTTGTGTTTGTCAATTCTAGCATAATACAATGGTTTTCCAATAAAAGAGTGCATCTTGGATGTGACAACTTTACTTATAAACTTGCACATAGAAAAAAATTAGGTTTTACTTCACATTCAAAACTTTTAAAAAATAACATTAGCTGCTTTGGAAAAGCCAATGAATTAATTGATTCAAGCACTTTCAACTTTGAAATTAAAAGATTAAACAACATGGTGCAAAGGACAAAACACAAAGTGCATAAGTTGCTGCCCTAAATACTTCCACCAAAACCTTGGGAAAACCCATTTATGCACAACTACAAACACTTGTACCCGAAGTTGGTCTCCAATTGTTATTATGATTTCATTTAATTATATGTAACAATGAGTAGCAATGGCAATGATTTATGTAGCAATGACCAACAATAATACCTCATGTTTTCATACTTCAAAATTCATGATTAGAGCCAGGACACTTTTGAATTGCACATAAGACGAATTATAACTAATCTCTTGATATGAAAAGTTCAAATTTCTTGTAGACCTATGTCCATCCTCATTGTGTTTTTCTTGACACATTATGCACAATGGTGGCATTTTTCAATGTTACTCAACTTGAATGTAATAGACACAATTAATAATTTATTTAGATAAACTCCTAATAATCAACCTAACATTTGAATACTTGTCTCCAAGACAATGAAATAAAAAAGTAATCCAATTATTTCATTTAGTATGTAACTAACACATATGGGAGAAGGTGAGAAACAACTTTCCACCATCTTTTGATGGGCTTCAACCTTAACCCCATGTGGCAAAATGGTTCACCATGGGAAGGCAAATTATTATTAGACTCTTATGGGGCAATCTATATTTGCACCCATTTTCATAAAATGGGGAAGCATATAAACCACAACCAAACCAATCATCTCAAAGAAGGAATTTTCCTAGGCATGTTGGTCATTGTTGGTATGTGAAAAAAGGCAATTGAAACAAATCTCTATCCAAATTACATTGTTAATTCATAAAAAAACTAACACTTCAAATTAAATAACAAAATGACAATTATAAATCTCATGCATCTTCACATGACACTCCCACCTAAGTTAAGAATCTAATAATTGATACACACAAAAGACAAAATTGGTTGTAGATATCAAAACTTACAATCAAACTATTGATTGTTCATTTTTAAACAATTTAATATGAGCTCCAACCAAAAACTTATTTGTGTATTTTTTTTATTAAAGTTTTTGTGAACATCCTACACCAACCAAAATGCGTAAAAACAAAAAAAAAATTATAAACAAGAAGGTCTAATGTCTATTTCTACATGAGTAGTTCAAATACTTGGTGGTCCAATATGTACCAAATTCAAAACTTAGCAAACAACGACCTTCAAATTATATTCAAAAGCTTGCATAAATTTTAATATTTCATTGATACTCAAATGACAAATGTAAAAAAGTAACTCAAAATTCTATTAAAAGAGTTGCTTACATTTTGGCTTTTCATTAAACATGAAGTGGCACTAGTGAAACATATTAAACCTAAACAAGTTGCCCATTCTAAAACCTAAAAAAAATTGTATTTGGAGTGAAATTAACAAAGGATGCCATCCAATTAATATCCATCGCACTTGAAATCTAATAAAAAAAAAGGACCAAAAAATTTACAAAATCACAAATATTTCCTACTAGAACAAAAAGCCTACAATTCTCAAAACACAAAAAAATGCGAAAATCATGTCAACAAATTCATTCATGAAAATTGATAGAATTTGACCTTGCTTTCATATGAATGCTTAGTTTCTAGGGTGGCAAAAGAACATCAATAAACATTCTCATCCACTCTTGATGTCTTTTCTTGGATTTTTTTACCATGTTATGAACTTTTGAAAATCCACTTGGGCAAATTTGATGGCAATGACATGCATCCCTACACAACCTTTGTCATTATTTGTACCATATTGACACACCTTTGACATGGCATGCCTAAAATGTATGCATTGAAAAGGCTCCTTTAAGATGAATCTTTCACAATTCATAACAACCTTCAAACCCATCATTGTTGCTCCCAAGTTTACACCTTCATTTTTTATGTAGGAAAACATTTATTTCTTCAATCCAAATTTGTCAAGCAATGCTTGAAACTTTAGTGCCTTGGCTTGGTCACTTGTTTCAATTGCTTCAAACAACCCTTATTGTAATTGTTTAGGCTACCAATTTGTAGAAATAAAACAAACAAGAAGTGCAAAGATGTCATGGGCACCCATTGATGTAAAAAAATCAAAAGTTGTCATTGCTAACAAACATTTTTCGAAGGCAAATGAGACATAAATATTTTGTCTTTTTCGCCAACTTGAATAAAACCTCTTTTGTGAAGATCTTCCTTGCAAGGAAAACCACTCATGGACACAACCACAATGCCAATGTTGTAACCAAGCATTTTCAAATGTTTGGAATGGTAAACAAGATTTGGTGATGAAAAGCTTGATATTGTTCATCATCTTTCTTAAATGGACCCATGGAACCATAAAAGTTAGATATGGAGTTACATCCAATTATAGACCTATTTGTAGCAAGTCATCAGACATCCAATGGGCAAGTTTCTATGTTGTTCATTTCTTCAACAAACTTATGAACAAAATTAAAGAACCTTTATGTGTTTTTTTTTACTATAATGCCATTAATTTCAAAGTAGGTGATAAGCCCCTTTTGAGACCTTGTTCATCAACAAGGATTGTAGTATTTGCTTGTTTGTTGTAACAAACAATGCAATGCATTAATTAAACATTGATCAAATCAACAAGTGTACCATCATTTATGTATTAAAAAATCCATGCGATAAAAGTGGGGCTCCAAGGTTTCCAAACTTAGCTTGTGCATGTAGAATTTTTAGAATTTCTATTGTGGTAGACACATTGAGCTCCTCAACTCCACTTCCATGTGACAATGACAATAGTGTTTCATGTGCATTAAAAATTTAGTCACAATTCTCACCTTTGTGTACACCAAAAAGCTCACATTCACCATTTTCACCACACATTCTCAAACATATTTGAGGGCCTAATAAATAAATTGATGGTTTTTCTCTCTAGACCATCTCGAGCACATTTTCAAGCCCTACAAGCATGTTATCAAACAACCTTGGGATTGGGCATCTTGCAAGCTCGTCAAAGTTCATTTTGATAAAATTTGATCTATGGCCCTTTGTCCTCACAATGTGAAATGCAACTTTTGCAACCAACAACTTCTATGTGTAACAAACAAATCATAGAACATGCACTAGAAAGGCAACATGGTTCTTCTTTACATGTCGAGGTCCTCTGAACCCATCACCTCTTGATTCTTTGATTATCTAGTACCAATTGGTTCAATCTACATATAGATACAAAATTGACAAATAATGATCCTTGTTTCTAAAAATCACCCAACATTGGTGCAAATTGCAAACCAATGTTGTACCAATATATAGGGTCCAACTTGAATATGAAGTATTAGTATGAATATTTATATTAAAAACCTACCAATTGGGTATGACTTGAGGAAATACCAACTTTATACCATGGGGGGGAGCTTTGTATTTGTTATTCCCAATGTGTTTCCATCAAGTTCCCAAAGGGGTTCCCCAAGATGTTCCCAATAACACCTCAAATTTATCCCATATTGTTTGACCACAACTCAACTTCCATGTATATAAAACATTTCCAAAGGAAATCATATTTATATTTTTGTTTAAAGTGGGGTCGGGGGGGAGTGCCCAATGTTCCAAAAAATTTGGTGATGGGCCAATCAATGTGGCACCTTCCGCCTATTAAAAAAAAAACTATGGGTGCATAAACCTAACTAGTTTTTCCTTCTTTTTAAAACTATTAGTAGATGGTTATAAGTACATTTTTATCACATGTATAATAATGCATTCACCACATTGAAGCAATTCAAGCCATGTACAAGAAAATTCAAACAATTTTTTAAAACTACTAACAATTGGTTAAAAGTACCTTCTAATCACATGTATAAGATCACATTCACCACATTGAAGCAATTCAAGCCATGTACAAGAAAATTCAAACAATTGTTGAACACATTATTTATCAAATGTAGGACACAAAATTAATGTATCTCAACAAGGAAAAATAGGTTCAAGTTGATAATCATCACCCATTTGCTCATGCTCAAAAGCCCTTTCAAACTCTTCTTCTAATTCTTTACCAATTATGCTTCAAGTTTTGTCAGATCTGCCATTTTTTTTAAGCATTATAACCTGACCAAAAATCATTATGCCAATTTTTGTGAACAACAATTAAACATTCAAAATTGTCAAATTGCAATCCACATCAACACAAATTAGTCAATTTATACCATAAAAGGAGAGACACACACTTCATTTTCATGTGATGTGGTAATTCCCAAAACTTCTCACACAAACGAATGCACAATTTAGAGAATGTAAATTATGAAAAAATTGGGGGTTTTGCAAATAGGCTTGCAACTAGATTTTAAAGATACAATTGTCATTTGCAACTTAGGGTATTTCTAAAAAATTAGTGCTATTAGTTGAGTTGCAACACTTGCACATCAAAACTATATATGTAAACATGTATTATGAAAAATGTTTTGCAACTAGTTATCCACGTCATTTTCACATCAAAATGCTTATACACAAAAACAATTATTGCATGACTTCCATTCATCCATTGACAAAAAAAATTTGTTCAAGTCCTTTATAATAAATTTACATCTACTTTACAACTTTTTTTCCCCATCAAAATTTTGCACAAATGCCTATGGACAAATGTCGTGTTTGTGTGACTTTTCATTCATATGTCAACAAATGAAATTTATTGATGTTCATTGCAATTAACTTACAATTAATGCATTAACAATTTATTGTTTTGCAACTATTAAATTTTGCCAATGGCATTATGTTACAACTTGAATTCAATTAGTGCAATTTTCAAATGCAACAAATCAAATTGTTGATGAAATTATTTTATAGTGTCCATTTATGGATGATATTATTTTGTGCCTATTGGAACTAGAAATAATAATTTTGCATTATGAACCCATTGCATAATTCATTAATAAATAATGACAAACATCTTACTCCGATAATATAAGTGTGCATATTAATATTCAATGTTGAAAAATATAATACTTGTATGAACATTTTTGGCGATCCATGGTCCTTTCCAATGGTATGTACTTTATTTATATTTTGTGCTAAGTAAAACAATGTCAAAACTATTGTTATCAAATATCTATTGTTAGATATAATGTTCAAACGTTCACCTTGTCTCTATTCAAAAGTTGAGCTATATTTTAATAGTTGCCAAATGTAGAATGATGTTTGCACATTTGCAATGTAAACATAGTTTCATTGTAATGTGAAAAATAGTTTGATGTTCATATTTTAAGTTTAAGTAAGAGTATGCTACAACTATGATGCAACAAACAAGCAATGTACATATAATCTACAATTATAATGCAACTAACAAATAACATACATATAGTTTACAACCATAATGCAATTAATAAACAACACACATCTATTGTCATCATTAACTTATCATTGAAATGCGGTATAAACAACACATGTCATAATCATATAATGATTAAACTACAACTTTACATTTACAAACAGTTGTTTAAATCCAAAGTAAGCTCTCATAAGCAAAATGAAGTAAATTGGTTTTGAATTTTCTCACATGTAGATGTAAACTTACCTTCATTTTCATTGTTTTAACAAAAATGTTTATTGAATTTGGGTGCCATGGGGCCTACACCATCAAAGTTCATAGTCAATAATTCATTTCAATTGTATAAAAATTAACAACTTAACAACATAATATTGTTATTCATAAAAATAATGAATGATATTGCAAATGCATATTTTTCCTCATTACACTCCAAAATTAAAAGCTTTTATAATTTCACAAAATCATCAAGAATAAATTTTTTATGGTTTCAATCAATATACAAACAAACAACATTTTGTTCAAACAAATAAATGAACAATAAAAAATCAAATGTCTTCATTCCATGATATAAAATGAAAATTCTATTTTAAAAATGATATTTCATTTTTTGAATTAAAGTCAAAAATGTAAAAAAATGTTATACATAACATTTTTTTAGTTGCATCACAAAAAACCATATCCTTGTTCATCATTTATATATTTTTTGACATTAGGCATAAGTGCATAATAATTGTACATGTAAGTCCCAAGATTATTAAGATCTATGTAACCATGTGTCACATGCCCTTGCATGTCCTACACAAATTTCAAATTTCAAATTTATGTGAGTAGTTGAAATTTGATTGTACATCAATTGTAAAGGACATTTAGTTGCATGGTAGACATTTGATTTTGGCAATAAAATTTTCATAATTTAGGCTTTAAAAGAGATGAGGTTTATTGTGAAGAATTGACAATATAATGATATTGGTAATATAATGTATACATTGTTTCAATCTTGCTTTAAGATTACATTTTCAATTAAATATATAGTTTGCAAATGATATGATGTTTATTCTTGGCTATAATAGAGGTGATAAATAATCATACCATAGTTGAATTACAATCTAATAATAGTGGAACAATAGTCTTTACATACTGAAAACCTAATCACATACATAATTGTATCACCGAAAACAACAAAGTTGATAATTAATTACAAAAAAATTGGATATGCCAACTAGTTGTTGCCATGATGACAACTAACAATTGCCACAATGACAATGCATAGATGTGGCATGACTTTACATGTTAAAATCATACGTTGATTATAGGGTAGGTGTCTCCAATGACTTTTGTGTAACTCACTCACAAAATCAAAATACATTGATGATGATTACAAATACAAGGAATATTCAAATTATATAAGAGTTTATTTTGCAACTAATATGTAATTATCATAAAACTCATGAATTTGTGATTCGATGTTTTATTTTTTAATGTTTTATATTTGCACAAAATAAATGTAACATAGTTGGACATTAATTGCACTAAACATTTAGTTGTAGGGCAATGAAGTTTTTGTGGACATAATTTCTCATAGTGATAACTTTGTGTTTCCTCCACCATTATTGAAGACACCTAATGTCTTTTGCATCAACAAGGAATCTTTTTAATTGCAACAACTTTCAACTAACATACTCCTTTGTTGGCTCATTGCTAGAACTTGCCATCTTAATATGCCACACCTTGCATCTATATCCATGATAACAAATTGATTTCCAAAAACCATGAACAAAACCATGACAAAGGCAAGCCTACTTATAAAGTCCAAATCATGTAGCATGAAAATAAAAAACAAGACACAAGATGTGCAAAACATGAGTTCAAACAAAACATTATTCCCATAAGTATGAAAACATGAACATGAAAGGAACATAAAAAGGTTGTGGTGCAAGATCATATCTAAAACTAATGTTGAATAAACTAAAGTAACATCAAGGGAACTACTTTTATTTGTACATTGTTAAGGACCCAACTCAAGGAATAATATTTCAAAACATTTCAAGGATTCCTTCATTGGTAGTGATGTTGGAAGTGAAGTTGGCAATGATGCTAACACTAATGTTAAACATGATGTTGACTATTATGTTAGGGATGTCATCCATAACATCATAACACTTGATCAACATTGGGATGAATAATCTTGAATCATAATCTGGCACAAATTCAATCCCCTTTTGAAAACTAATGAAAAAGACAAGGTGAAGGTTTTTGTATCATGGATCTAGCAAAAGTCAAAACATGTATAAATTTTTTTGGGTTCAAACATTTGTAAAAATGACAAAAGAGGAACAAAACACCAATCATTTTTTAAAATATATTCACATCCAATTTTACCAATTAATCATCATTCCCATTAGTCACATGTCATCATTTAATATGTTATATAGTACAACCCAAGTGGCAATGTCTATTCAAAACTTCAAAACCATTGTAATTGGTACATGAAAAAATCACTCAATATCCAATGTTTACATGCTTAGTTTAATACACATAAAAATAAAATAAGAAAAATGTTTTCTACACCCATTTGCATAGTTCCTACCATGTTAATGGTGAAGGAACATGACAAATAACATGAGGCCTTGTCTAACGACTACAACATAAAACAATTGCCTTTCAATAAAATAATGCATCTTGAAACATCACAACTTTATTGACAAACCTGCAACAACCAAATTTTCAACAACAAAGATGAATTAGGGCTTAAATTGGAATTTCCAAATTACAAAAAAAGAACTTGATTCCCATGTTGGTAAGCAACCTAGCTCTACAAAAACCATCTCTTGTAGATAAATTAAACATCTAAAGCCTAATAAAAGAAATGAAAGGCATATTTAAGAAATAAGAAAAAACCTAAGATGAAACGTTGAATGATTCAACTAGAATTGGAATTTTTGACATTACAATTTTAAATCATTGTCCATAAATCTAGAACACATTGCACATTGAAACATTGACACTCAATATGTTATGCTTATTTGAAAAGTTTGAAGGACATTTTGTCAAAAATTATTTATTTCAAAAACCACTAGGAGTTTGCATGATGCATTATACATGTGTGGCATGTAACTTGACTAGGGATAATTCTATTGTCTATAGAGATGGGTCTACAAAGATATGTTGCTTTATGGTTGTAGAAACAAGTACTAACAAGATTCTTAGGGTCAAGAAATATGGTTTCAATGACTTTAGTGAAAGATACAACCTATAACCCATCAATACAATAATAACAATCAAAGCCAAACAATACAAAGAAAAAAATCCTTACTTGGCATTGATTGCAATGATGACAAATGACATGAAAGAGAAAATGAATTTGAAATTTCAAACCTTGATATAAGAAAAGAACATATGCTTCTTGGAACACAAGTGGTCAAATTGATTATCAAGATTGATGATGTTATCATGCTTATGTTGTAAATTAACCATTTTTCTACTTTTAAAACCACTAAATTGATCAAAGTTATTTGGAAACTATGTTTCATTAAATATCCAACAAATATCATAACCATGTGCATTAACCAATGTTGTTCAGAATGATGCAAGTGCAAAGGATGCTATACACAATGTTGAAGACTAGGTCGAACAAAATTTATTTGTTTCAAGTTGCAACTTTCTAGAACCATTTTCTAAATTTTGTGAAATTTCCCAAAATTTGAGATTACAAGTTCATTGAGAATCAAGGACCAAAAAACAAAAAACATGTCACACAAAAAAAATACTAGAAATAATCACCAATAGAGAGGTGGGGGAAAATTCCTAAAGCATAAAGTTTAATCACAACTCACATAAAATTTGATTGGAAAAAAATGACCCAACAAGAGTGCAACATAAACTTGGTTTTAATGGAAGTTGACAATTTTTGTGTTCACAAATCTACATTGATACATGCTTTGGCATGTATCCTTGGCCCTTGGCCCACTCTTGATGCCTTTTCTTGGATTTTTTGGGCCAAAAGATGCACTTTTGGAAATTGCTTTGGGCAAACTTGATCAACATTTCATGCAAATTAAAAAACACTTGTAATTCATATGTTGTTCCACATAGCATGCCTTTGACATGGCATGCTCAAAACATGTGCCTTGGAATGGCTTCTCTAGCCCCAAACTTTCATAATTAACCACTAATTTTTAACATAGTTGTCATTGTTCCCAAAATAAAGCCTTCATCCTTTCAATGCCATGGCCTACCTAATTGTTTCATCAACCTTGAACAACCCAATTGTGAAGTGTTTGGGCTACCAATTTACATTCAAAAAATTGACCACAATGCAAACACATCATAGGCATCCATTGACATCCACAAATCAATGGGTTTCCTCATGGCAATGATATCATTAACCTTGAAATACATAATCAACCCCTTTCAAAACTTATTTTTTGAGCAAACATTCAAGGACCTTCACTACCACATTGTAGCACACAATGCAGTGCATGACCTTAGCATCAATAAGGTCTATAGGTGCACCATTGTTCACACAAAAACACCTAGGTGAAGGAAGTGTGGTTTTAGGGATTTCAAAACTTAATTTGCATATGTAGGTTTTTGACAAGGTCAATTGTAACAAGCAAATGATTATTTTCAATTTTGCTTTAAAATGTCACAATTTCACCAATGCCACAAGCACCTTTAGTTTTTCATCGTGTGCACCATTGGCATTTGATGAATTTGGTGCACTTGCTAATGCATTAACAATTCCATTATTTCCAATAGCTATAAGCAATGTAGTAAACAATTCATCAAGGTATTTTCCATTGTTGAAATCCATGTATATTTTTGAACACCATAAACTTACATTGTGTTCTTGTGACCTAAACTTGCAAGTTCCATTTATTCAACAATTCTAGTTTATGAATAGTTATAAATGACAACAAAACAAAAAAATCAAAGACAACTTACAATTTGTGGTACACATTGCAAATCAACAATTTTATAGGTGACAAGGAACAAAAGCTCTTTGAACTTTCACCTTTTCTAGAAACACACAATGCAAAACATATTTTAAACTTTAAGCCAATGTTGGTCATCACAAATTCACATAGAAACCAAAAACACAAAGGTTTAGGATTTAAAATTCATACTAGGGTAGATAGGTTGATGAACAAACATTAAGAATTCAAGTGAGGTCAAATCCTTAGACATTTTTTTTTTGCTTCTAAAACTAAAATAACATTTGTAACCTTCCACCTAACATTTGCAACATCACAAAAATTGTTCAATTTGATAAAAAAATGGGGAATATATGGGGTGTTTGGTGTAAGGGGGTTCAATGTTTGGTGATGAGTGCATTAAAACAAATTAGGATTTCGAGCTTAAAATCTTCGATCATTGCATCTTTAGTGGAGGTAGGCCTAAGGGCTCAAAACGCAATTTGAAATTTCAAAGTGCCATGTGGCATCATTTCAAACACTTTCAAAGTAAAGATTTTTTTTCTTGTTGCCTTTTTTCCATGGCACTAAAATTATTCTGTCATAATTATATGGAAAATTCTTAATTACATTGGCATCAAAAATATTAATACCTTTCATTATATTGGGAGCTAGACCTACCTCCACTCCAAGTCCCAAAAGGGATCAACTAGTTGTTTCATGAATACAAAAAAGTTTTTATGAAGCCTTGGTTATTTCAGCCATCAATTTTTAAATCATTCAAAATGGAATAAAAATGAGAAAGATATGGGGTTCAAACTAAAGAGGGGTCCACAACTATTTTTTCAAAATTTTTGAAGCAAACTATCACTCATCACAATCTTGTGTTTTCTATAATTTTCCTTTATTTATAATGCTTGTAGAAAATTTGTAGCCCTCCAATTTGCATGGTCAACGACACAATTTTTTCTCAATTTGGTTAAGGAATGAAGAAAGTATTGAAAAATGTTTGATGATAGATACATGTTCAATGATGGGCAATTCTACCCTAGCCTCCAAAACAATTATTTCATTGCAAACTTTCAATGTTCCTCATGCAAAGCTTCAATGATGATAAAAAAAAAGTTCTTTGCCATCACCATTGTTACTCACAATCAAACCGCATTGAAAGAATTGGCCACAAAGACTTACACACCAAACCTTTTTTCAAAAAAATGTGAACGATTTTCTAATTGACAAGTCTCTCTTCTTCCACAATTCTCTTGACAACTCACCTCCAATAGTTCCTTCCTTCTCTTGGGCAATTTTTTTCAATGTTCACATCGGACAATTAAATGAACATATACCCAAATATATAATTGATGAGCTCTTCTCATGTTCATGATAACTATCCCACATTAGTTAGAACCTACTAATAACAAACCACTTAAACAAATCTATCTATATATATGATCAATCAAAAGCAAATATCAGATTGTGTTATGACTTTAGCTAGTCTCAACGTAATGAGCAAAAATGCTAAGCCACAACCATTTTAGTGAGCCTTATTTCATCCAAGCATGTTGTGCACTGTGTTAGTGGGGATGCTCTCACACCATATTTGTAGCATTGAATAAGAGACTTTTTAACAAACAATATGTTCTGTATTTGTTGGAGATCTCTGATTTCAGAGGGTTTGCGGGGGGTGGGGGCGGGGGGACCCATCATAGTACTGGGTTGTCACATGGGTTATCACATGGACATAATGGGCCAAAGGCTAATTGTTCGTATAAAGGCCCCCAAAATTTAGGAGGGTCTCACTAAAATAGTGGGTATGTGGCCATTTAAAAAATGGAGATGGACGCTTTTGTACCGGTCTTTTTTGAGTGAAGATGTTGGTTTAAAGGTAAAATTTGTAGGGAACTTCTGTGGGCCATCTAAGGCCCTTGGATACCCCCTCTTCCCCTTGTCCCAGGCTGATCATTTTAGGAATCACTCCTCTCCTCCCTCCTCAGGCCTTTCCCTACATATCTCCTCCTCAGTAACTAACTGACCTGGGTTTCAAGGCTGATATCAGGCCAGATTTGTCCTTTTCAGAGCAAATCTTGTGAGTCTCCCCAAAGGAGCTGTGAGGGACCCAATCTGTCTTTGGCACCAAAACAAAGCTATTATGGACAAGCATGCACATTCAACAGAGTAAGTTAGTACCCCAAAAGAAAAAGCCCTTCCATGATTTACAACCTCCAAGTTGAACCAGTGATTTTATTTTACTTTATTTTTCAATTTTGTGACGTAGGTGAAGTCATGATCATCCATATGATGGTTTATAGTCAGATTGGCTATAAAAAAAATGAAAGTAAAAAATTTAAGCATCCCTATAACCTAGGTAGCTAGTAGCATCATCTAATTCTAAGACCATTACAAGAATAAAAGGAAAAAAAAAAAGCCACATTGGGAATCACAACTCAACAAGAAACAAAACTCCTTAGGCTTTTTGGGAGTCTTGTTAATCAAATTGAGCATTCAACTCTGCTCAATCTTAATATAATCCCAGCCATACCTTGCCAAATCAAATATCTAACCTAATGGTCTCCAAGCTTCTTATGTTCAAAGACTTTATTGTTATGATCCATCCAGATAGTCTAAAGCACAAAAACCCCTCAAGCATCACCCTACATTTATAAACTGTTTCATTATCTTAGGATGGTCCTCATCACCAAAGAGGTATTCACCTGCAAGCAATCCCATCCAAGGACCGAAAGATAATGGATTGCATCTAAATCTACTCATGATGGTTAGAGCCCGAAACCATGCATGTCTTGCTTGATTACATTCAAAAAATATGTGAGGAAAAGTTTTTTCTACACATAAGTCATTGCAATGACATGCTATATCAATGAGTTGGTTAGCCTTATCCCTCCATGTGCTAATAACAATGGCCTTGTGATATGAGGACCATATGAACCCACTTTCTTTTTGAGACTGTCGCAATGTTCAAACTTCTTTTTCATAATGTAAAAGTGTTCTCCAAAAAACATCCTACCACTTGTTTGTGATAGGTTTTGACATTAATAGGAAGCCCATGGAATTGGGTAGCTCAAATGAATGGCTTCCTATTGTGAAAAAGAGGGATATCTAGTGGAATTGTTAAATTCCTAGTCTCCTTGGTGTATTGTGAAGAGAACCTAACAAATGCCTAGAAGACAATTTAAATCACCTCGTTCATCAAACAACCCAACCCATTTTTCAACTCTGCACCTATGATCTCCTTGTCTGAAAATTACACTCCATTTGTCTTCCAATTAACGCCAACTTATATATGTTCCATCAAGCCACAATACATTTCAAAGTATTGCTCTTGAACAAACCCCTTTGATGACTTTGACAATTTGGATTGGTTGATTATGCCTTCCAAAAATTATGGTTTGAAGGTCTAAGTTAATCACCTTAGCAAGCCTCCCTAGATGGTTTCCAACTGCAAAAAGTGAGATATTTGGTGGAATTGTTAAGTTCCTAGTCTTCCTAATGTACTGTTGGTGCAAACCTCAACAAATGCATAAAAGACAAAAGATGTTTTTCACCTGGTTCATCAAACAACCCAACCCATTTTCCGATTTGGCACACATATTCTCCTGGTCTCAAAATTGTTCCCCATTTGGCTTCCACAGTTGCCACCATCTTGGAATAATTCACAAATTGTGGAGGTTTTGATTAGTTTTAAACCAAGCTAACTGCTTGGTACCTTGCAAAGCAGGGCCACAGGGAACCAGCACCCACCAGTGCATTATCCACTGAATGCACATTATTACTCAGTTGTGGATGAACCTCAACTGAGTTGATATTTGATTTAACCAATTCTGTAAGAAATAGGTCTCATATACAGGTAGATAGGTAAGAAAATAGGTATTTACTAGGTAGGTAGATGGTTCATACCTACTTCGGTAAGGGCTGTTTTTAGTACCTACCTACTAACAATCCACTTGTGGTAGGTAGGTTGTAAAAAAATGCACTGAGCTAACCACCATGGTTAGCAAGGCAACTGAAACCCAACGGAAAACTGTTTCCTGACCACTTACCATCCATCCACATTTTCTTACTTTCATATTTTGTTTTTAGCCAGATTTGGCTAAATCCTCTTATGGGTGATTGTTGCTTCAGTTCTGTACGTCACAAAATGGGTGGGGGGATCAAATATTCGATCCAAGCACATCATTACGAAAACATGGAATTGGGTAGCTCAGATGTTTAGAATAGTACATCTTCTTATGCCACAATTGTAGCCATCGATTACTAGGTAGTGTTCTCAATGAACACTGGTGGGTTCTCATTGAGAATCAAAGCCAATGTAGTAGAACTAGTTCTCAAGTTCAAGTACTTATCTGCCTTGAGCCTGTTTGAGGTGGTTGAAGAAGGTACAAACATATATATGCATTTGATGGCCTCCCCACCCATGTACTACTCTATGTACTATGTACCCTGGAGATTTTGATCAAATTCATTAAGTGTTGGTCTGAAGCAGGCAAGTGTCTAGACTCTAAACTATCTAAGGTTAGTCATATCTACTACAACTACTTTTGTTGAATTTCTTTTGGAATATTTTGGATTCAGTTCCTTTCTTCATGTCCTTCTTTGTTGTTGTCTCACTTGTAATAAAAGTCTGCAAGGTTTTTTTGTTTGTCATCCTTTGCAAACCTTCAAGATGAAGCACTGAAACTGAAAGTATTGATCAATTTCAGTTTTTGGCAGGGGCAAAAAGCACAGCAACTATTGTGAAACACTTAAATTTACTCATGGGCAAACTCTTTTCTTTTTATTTCTCGTAGCCAAATTCATGAAGTTAACAACTATGTCCATTCAACCAGATGATTTACATCATTTTTTCATGGCTTACATGGAAATTTAACTCGCAGTTGATGAAGAACCAATAAGCATGTTATCCAGCCACCATGAACAATGAAGTGTAGGGTAAATCCCTCACCTGCAGGCTTTACCAGAATCAGGCTCACACTCGAGCTTGTGCAGGCCCAATTATGATAAAGCCCAAGGCTGAGGGCTTTACTGAGCTAAAGACCTGTTCCAATTTTATTTTATATTTAACATGTGAAAAAAACAGCAAATAAATATATATATCACAAACTTGTCCTCTCTATGTATTTATGTATTTATAATATTTTAATAATGAATGTGTTCAAAATTAAATGTTAATTAAGTGTTAGTAAATTATTAACATAATGTTGTCATGACATTAAAGTTATCCGTAAAGTCAGGCAAAGACGGCACCGGAACCTTGTTTGGTCACATGGGGACGAGATTTCGAAAAACAGGGGTAAAAAAAAAGTACACTGGGTTTCAATGGGGCATGAAACTGAGTTTGCCCTGTCCTTTCTTTTCCTGAACGCTTTCAACCAATCACTATTGCTGCTATGTGTACTGTAGCTATAAATGTTCTCGGGCCTGATGCATTTAATCCTGAGTCTCAGTATTTCATACCCATATTTAATAAAATTTCATGATTTTGCGGACAACAGTGGCTGAAAGGAAGGGATGAAGCATCAAATGAAAGGTTGCAACTCAGGCCCAATAGGGCATGATTTTATGGATAACTCTATTGTAATATGATGTTTTGGATCATCACAATGTGTTACGATGTAATCACAACATCATACCAACGATTATTTCAACATTTAATTCACTTAATTTTGAACACATTGTTAAAATATTGCAAAAGCACTAAACCTTGTGAAGACAAGTTTGTGATGATCATGGTGTTTCAAAAAATTAAATGCCTGCTCTTGTGGGTACTCTGTCTTTTGCAAAGGCCCTCCAAACAGCGGAGGACAAAATTCCTGGGGTGAGGTGCCTCCTGATTACACCAAAAAGAAAAGATCGAGGCAGGTCTTTACTCTTTACATCAGGAGAATGTAACAAACACCAACAGTTAACTACCAGAAACTTTTGTTTTGGGGGAACGAAGACAGAAAAATCCCTTACATTAAGTAGTTAGCTTTGGAATGCAAAGAGTGGGGGGAACATTTAGAGAACAATAGTAATAAGACTCTGCAGCACAAAAAATATCAGCATCTATCTCCTTGCCATTGGGCATCCAGTACCTGCTTAAGTAGTAGGTACATGGTAGGTCATAGTGTCCGAACAAATATTAATGGTGTCCATTTATAGGAGGCCCGAGTAAGGGGACCACACACCCAGATTGGTGGCTAAGAGGTTAAATCAGCAAAGGGTCCTTATTGCAGGCAGTACAAAAGTAGTGTCTTCTTTTTTTTTCCTCAGCTGACCAATGTGCCTCTGCAGGTACCCAGACAAACTTAGGGCCCGTGAAATGCACATCTTGGGCTCAAAACATGTATAACAAGGGACCAATATGTGTCTAGAGCTTGTGTTGAATGTATACATATCTGTGTGTCTTGGCATTGTTGGCCTTTTTGAAAAATGATATGGATCAGGCTAAGGGCAGATAAGGAAAACAGAAGCAGGCAGTACTTTTGTCCAGGCAGCCTGCAATAAGGACCCTTTGCTGACTTAGTGACTTCCAATTGGTGGTGGAGCAGAAGTCATGATCCATATGGGATTACAAATTCTAACTCTAAGGCAACTTTAGGTTTATTCTTACATTCAGATCTCTCAGACCTGGCACGATACATCCACAATCAACTAATAAATTGTCCACATTCAACTATACATGTTATCAGTTCGCCAACAGTTACATCCAAATATCAGGTTGATGTGATGACACAATTCTGTTACGTGTCTGTTCAAAATGAAGCAGTTATAGGACAAGGGTAAAAAAGACGTTCAGAGCATCTCCACCTAGAGCAGAAAATTGACATTCCACACTATTTTGGATGAAGTATAGCAATCAAATAGTGTGAAACTCAGTTTGGGCCTGCAATGGCACCTTCACTGGTGATGAGTATGTGACCCTGCAAAAGAAAATGACAAGAAAAGTCAAAACATGCCGGTTTGGTTCAGCACATGGTTTTGGCCCTGTATTTTTGGACAAGATGCTAAGGCTGATAAAAAGGCATGGCTGGAACAGGCACTGCAAATGTCAAAACCTGCTCTTGTTGATTGGCTAGATAGTTTGACCGGACCAGGTGGGTGCTATTTGTAGTCTCACACCTGTTTGCAGTTCCAGATTTAGTTTTATGGGTATGGTCAGAATAAAGTAAATACCTAAACTTTGAAGTGAGAAATATTTTTGCAAGGTTACATACTGAGCACCACTCAAGATGCATAAAGATGCCCAGGATACAAATGCCCTCCAAGAGAGCAACTTTAAAAGGAAGCTACAGTTTGTTTTTGTGCCCAACCATAATGATTGATCCAGGTGACATTTTATATTGTCCACATTTTCATGATTATGGGTGGGCATGAGGACATAATTAACACTCTATCCTGGCTTTGGTAAACACTGGTAGAGGCTCAAAGATTCTGTGTAGGTAGAGATTCTCTAACTCATACAGCAATTATATGAATCATTCCATCCTCCGGCTTATGTGAGAAGCAAATAACTTTGATAGTCTGTGCCTGTGTAACTAGACACCGGAAATGTGACAAGGGGAATGGGCAAGGTTTGTAAGGCCCTTCAAATTGAAGTACAAGGGACCAAAAGGAAGAACAAAGACTCCAGCCAAAACATCTACTTACCATGAGGGAGTTGAGTTGAGATGGTATGCTAATTTTGAAGCTTTGTCTAGCCTGCAAGAGTATGTCACACTACACATGATTATATAGCGAGGAATGATGTAAAGCCTGCCAAGCTTTATTGCTATAACACACTACAACAAGGAGGCAATGAGAGCAAAAACGGAAGGCCGTGATACGCGCAATCAAAACTATGCCCTGCCATATGCAAAAGGTCTAGTTCTGCTACCAAGATTGGTAACACAAGTAATCAACTACTAACAACGAGTAGCAGATCAGAAGTGAAACTGGGAGCAAGTTCCACAATGGGTGGAATGTGAGATGTGATTAACCTTTTTTGACTCATAATTAGTGACGCTTGTGTCATTTGAAAGACCATGGAGATTTGTTGTCTAAAGAGATCACTGAAAGTGATCGTGATTGAAGAGGAGACCTTCAATCCTTTGGCATTCCAAGCTCTAGTCACAAAGCATGAAGCAAAATCATTGGCTTATTTGAGCAATCTATTGAGATCTTTATTGCTAATGTGAGGAATCAATTATCTTTGCACGTGTTACTATTTAAGCTACAAAATTATGGGTGGAATTTGAGTAAGTAGGAGGTTATAAAATAAACAAAAAGTGGTGCATTTGTAATAATGATAGTTGCAAAGGTCCAAATGTCATTGGAAAGGACGATGTTGAGATGTTGACAAAAGGGTTAGAAGGTGAATGAAAATACCATGTGAAATTGTTCATAAACCATATGCAAACAGACTTTGCAAGTCACAGAAACAAAGTCATCATGCATAGTATCATGCGTTTCTTAATACACTATCATTGGTGGATTAAATATGGGGATAACTATTGAATTGTTGGGTTAAGTATAAACATGACAAAGAAGGTCAAGTGCCAATGGATGGTGAAACCTTAGCATGATCCAAGGTGCAAGTAAAAGAAGGTTGATGAAATTAAAAACATGAAGATGATTACTTGTGTTATTAGCCAAACTCCTTCCCTTAAATTCAACTAAGGACAGATTTGAGCTCAACATGCATTGGACAGTTCATCAAAATGAATATGGGGTAGGGTGTGAGTGGTGCAATTGTTTTAAAACTATGTCCTTAAAGCCAATTGACCTTTTACAAAAATTATTTAAACAAGAGAACAACATGAACTAGAGATGGAAAAAGTTTACATGCCATTCCCATTTTTTGTTGAAAAGAAATGCAAAAGTTGTACCTTGCACAACATAAAGGTTACATTCCATGTTGAAAGTAACTTGGTTTTATCTCATTCTAAGCAATAAATTTGAATGTTGATGCATCTTGAAGCAAAAACTCATTGATCAAAGATGATATTAATGATTGAAAATCAATTGAGACACCAAATTTGGTATATCATCAAAGGGGTGATAAACATGGCTAGGGGAACAATATTAATTAATAAACTTGATAAAAACAATGCAACACATTTGTGAAATTACATAGGCGAAACAACTTATTATTTTTTAAATAGTTAGGTATTCAAATGTTAAAGAGAGCAAAGGATTCAACTTTTGAAATTTTGTCATCAACAACAGATGAAAATAAACAAGAAAGGAAGTTGGAGACTAAAAATCAAAAGGCCTTGAAATGAATCAAAGTCTCACTTTGATGTGTACCCATGGCTAATGGAATGACAATGATATATTCAAGTTGCAATTATGATGATTATACCATATCAAAATTACTATAACATAAAACAAAGGATAAGTTGAACAATTTCACTTCATGCAACACACAATCCTTGAAACAAATGCCCCTCCACGTCAAGTTGATTGTGTTTGGCCCATTTGCAAAATGGCCCAAACATGAAAAAAGTCAAATTTGCATGAGATGTCATGGACAACTATTTCACAACCATTTTTTCAAGGAAAAATTCAAATTGGTGAAGGCAAAATTACATTAAAAATGAATCACAAAGTTGGTCGATGGATAAATTTAACAAATATCCTACCATGATTGTAAGATAAGCTTCCAAAAGGTTTAAGCTCAATGAAATAATGGGTTCTTCCAAGTATGTGCATAACACAATGGGCATTATATCCTTATGTGATGTAAACTCAAAGCTAAAATACTCATCACTAGAAACCACTAAGAGAATTTTCAAGGTAAAACATTCATGCAAATGTTTAAAAACCACATTTTAAAAACCACTAATTAATCAATGAAACATTAATTGAATGCCACTTTAAACAATCCAAAAGACAATTCAAGATTTTGGTTGGGGTCAAAACTATCCACAAAGGTTCGTGCAAAGCACATGTAGATCATGACAAAAGGAATGGATAGGTCACTATCAAAAAACTTGAAGCAACAATGAAGTGAGGTTGGTACAATGGTGGATTTGCAAAAAAGAATAAATTTCCTATTGCCCCCTTTGTACATTATGCTTCTAAATGTGAAGAAACAAGTCAAATTGCTTCAACTATGAAAGGTGATATTGTATTTTTAAAAAGTTGTCTTCTTTCACAAAAAAATCCTCTTGTCTTGTGAATGTCATAATGATATCAAACTTGATTTATACATGTGAAAATGTATTGATTTTAGAGTTGCCACAACCTTAACTTTGACTTTTAATGACTCTTAGAAATGATAAGGAAATGCCTTTGTTGGAATGAAAGGAAGATAAAGTGGTAATATAAGGGATTGGGTTGAGTGAAAATCCTAAACATGGCAAAGGCCAAGGAAAGTGAAACATTCGTACAAACAACAAATGTTGAAGAGTCAAAAGGAAGTACTCCCAACATGAATTGGAACACTTCGTGAATTGAGGTTCCTTGGGATTTGTTAATTTTTAAAGCAAAATTTGATGATTCAAATATCAACCAAATGGAAAAATCTTTAGTTTATTTAAAATAACTCAAAGAGTTACAAGAAAAAGTTATTTCATTTCCAAAAAAAATTGTTTCCTTGCCAATATAGTCATTTGAATATTTGGTGCATAAAAAATGTCCCAATGTGTTTCATGCATTCATGTATTGTAATTTGAAGGGACAAGTGCCAAATCAAAGAGCGTAACATGGCCTTGGAAAGATTTTGACATGAGTTACAAGAAAATGGCTTCACATGTATTTTGTTGCATTCTTAGGAGTTAAATGAACCCCCCATGTCATGGGACACTTTGGCTTCTTGATTTTGATAAAATATTTTGGGGATTTGGGGAATTTTGTCATTTTGATGTTGTCACCACTAGGACATGCAAATTATAAATTAAAAAATAGTGCCTTCAAACCATGGTTGAATTTGTGTGAACTTATCTTGGGTTGACCAATTTTGGCCCTAACTACATTGAAGGGCCTCTTCAAGTCTATTTTGTGTAGTTGACATGAATAAGATATCCATGAAGTGCATAAAATTGTCCTAATCATCCTAAAGTTCTCATTTCCTTGTCTTAGTTATTAAAAACTAAAGGCTACATTTTTAATTTTTAAATTTAACATTCAAGTTTATAGTTTAGAATAACCTACGATAGAATAACCAAGAATAGTTGGGTAAAAGCATGCTAAACTGGACCATTTGGGGTAACTCAAAGTCCTTTTGTAAAGTTCATATTCCCAAAATAAAAAATGGATGTACCTTACTTTAAAGATGGACTATTGGATCCAACAAATATATGATTAATCTTAACCACGCGTACTAGTTTCGTAGGTCCTATGAAGGGACACATGCAAGTTTGCTTTATTCCGAGTTTGGCGAGATTTTTGAATTATTAGATAGTCTCACAAGAATCTCTCAATATTAGGGCATGATTTTCATACTGGGAAGTATAATAATTTGTTTCTAGCGAGGTTTAAACGTGATACAGTGTAAGAAATTATTGACTTTGTAGCAATTTTGTGTTTGATTGAAACTAAACATCATTGCTTAGGGGTAAAAAGGCAAGAATTATAGCTCACCATGCAACGACCTCCACTGAGTGGGAACAAGATGATTGAATTTCTTAGTAAGAAAGTGAAGATCAAGCATGAGTCTGACCCAAGAAGTAGAAAACTCGGATTAGTTACACCATTATATGAAACAATTCCGAAGCTTGGTGATAGCGGCCCCATTAATCGCAAGGAATTTGCAAAGTGGTATGAGTTTTCCTTAAAAGGATTAAGTCCCAAGAGGTTTAGAATCCCTAGAGATGTAATTGTGGAGGAGATCCAAAAATATTTTAGACTTATCCATAATCGAAATGGCTACAGTTTATGTTTTCAATGAGAATCCTGGGATCATTACAAAAGTTGAGGGTTTGTGGATGATTATCCACTAGACACTACAACAAAAGGCGTCTCCTCTATGCCAAGTGATTTCACTGGATTTTGAGTGAATCCATTGATCTTAGTGAACGGGGACCAGTGAAGAAGCAATGAATTCACTAGTCTAGTGAATGGGGACCAGTGAAGAAGCAATGAATTCACTAGTTTAATGAACAGGGACCAGTGAAGAAGTAGTGAATTCACTAGTCTAGTGAATGAGGACTAGTGAATTGCACCCACATTTTGTAGTAATGAAAAGATGTATGTTCTTACTTCAAGAATAATTTCTTTGGGCATGGCTAGAGGAGTTGTTATGGACTTGAAGGGTGACAAGATGAATTGGGCTATGTATGCAAAATGGACAAATCGAAAGCAACAACGTAAAAAAGGTTCAATCATTGAGTTATTGAGTGATGGTGAAGGTGACACGGAGTTCCCAAATGATGAAGGAACCCAAGTTCGAAGTGGTGGTTGCTCAAGCATTGTGCTTGAGCAAATTACACAATATTTGGAGTTTTTAAAGTAGTTGGTGTTAAAAGTTGAAGAACAAGAGGGCCAACAAAAGCAAACAAGAAAAGACATTAGAATGTCAAACATGAAAGCTCAAAATTTATTGGAGGACCATAAAAACAATTTAAATGCAGCAAAAGACACACTTGTTACGATGGTCATGGCATTAGCGCATGCAAGCAACTCTGAAGCATCTATTGTTTTGAATGCCAATGTGAAGGCACAAGAGCGCCTAGTTGAAGCTTTTCAAACCTTTGCAAAACAAGGGCAAATAGAATTTGATAAGGTTCATAAAGATACAGAGTTTATGAATAGTAAGTTGTTTTCGTTAGACCAGAAGGTCATTTTTTGCAAGAGGTTTCATGATGTTGCAAGGGAGCTTTTTACAAAGTTTCAACACGGTTTTGGTTTTCAAGTTAGTAGTGTTGTGGCTTTGCCTTTGCATTTTGTTGAAGTTAGGGACTTGGGTTTCAAAGAGTGTTTAATGATTGAACGTTACCCATGTTGCGAGTTGGGGTTTTCACTAATGTATTCAAGGATGATCGTCTCTTGTAAATATTTATACCATTGTTGGTGTGTTAATATTCACTTCAACACCTCATCCAAATGCAGCCATCTTGGCTTGTGAGGAAGAAATACACAAAGCTTGGTGTGCTTCTTCTAACGTTATGAAGCATGGCATTATAGTCGTGTTTGAGCATTTGTTGAAAGCACCAAGGCCAACAAAGGTTCTTCCCAAACACTACACATCACAATCTCCTAGAAGTACATTTTGTTATTTCTTAAACATTATGCAAAACTTCATTTGAAATACATGTATCTTTGTACATGAAACTTGTACATGAATAGTTTAGGGTTGTATCAATATTCACAAATGTCTATCCATATCTTTGTCCAGTCATATTTTGTGAATTTTAAGTTCGCAATTTTTGGAAATGCCTAGATTATTCAATGGTTCTCACAAGTCCATGTCAATGTTGGTTTTTTGGACATATGTGTCATTCATTATCCATGACCATATGTGTTGTTAAAGAAGTCCTTAATTATGTATAAGCAAACATGGTCTTATTTAATGCAATGTACACAATATGGACAAATGTCTATAAAAGTTCATTATAATATTGTGGGTGTGAGCATAAGAATTCATTTGCTCCATAGAAAGCACTGCACATGGTGTCTATGAATATTGTTATCTATAAAAGTTTGATGAGGTTTTCATAAATCCTTAATAATGCAATGATATCCACAATTCAGTCCCAAATTGTCCCAATGATGTTTACAAAAGTCTTTAACAATGCAATGTTGTTTGCATCAGTCAATAACAGTGGTAAGTTTTGTGGCAGTAGTCCCTAACAATGCTAGATTTCAAGAGCACTAATATAATTTTATTGATTTATGAACATCATCTTTGCATGGTCAATAATTATAGGTGCGGTTTTATCCACCATAGGCAATATATGTTGTTTGGAAGGTACATAATAGAATCAAGATTTCAAAAACATTGATATAATTTTGCATAGATTTGATGTTACTAAGCTATGGGCACCATCTTTGTATAATTACAAGTGTAATCTTCATTTTCTATAATTGTACATGACTAATCCTCATGAACAGTTCTTATTCCATGTTATTTGGCTGAAATTGAAGGTCAATTATGAATTTCCTTTTGCCAATTTGATTTTCACACCAAACTTGCATTGAATTTATTAACTTGTGTTCTTTGAATGAAACAGATGGTATATAAGCTTCGTTTGTGGTTCTGTCCACCATGGGTAATCTATACATGTTTGTAGGGTAAAAAATAGATTTGATCAAAAACATTAATATGTTTTGCTTCATGTGATGTTACTGAGCTATAGGCATCATTTTGCATGGTCAATAATTATAAGTGTGGTTTTAGCTTTCTGTAATTGTACATGATTGATCTTCTTGCATTTAGTCCAAGTATTCCATGTCATTTGATTGAAACCAATCTTACATTGAATATATTAACCTATGTGTGCTTTGAATGAAACAAATGGTAGAAAGGTTCAATTTGTGGTTTTGTCCACCATGGGCAGTCTATGTTGTTTGGAGGGTACATAACAAAATCCAAATTTCAAGAGCATTGATATAATTTTGCATAGATATAATGTTATTGAACTATGGGCACCATTTAATTTGTGTTCAATAATTACAAGTGTGGTCTTCACTTTTTGTAATTGTACATGATTGATCTTCATGAATAGTCTTTATTCCATGTTATTTAACTAAAACAAATGGTCAGTTATGAACTTTTTTTTGCCAATTTGATTTTCAAATTTTTCATTGATTATTTGATTATTGACATTTGTGTTCTTTGAATGAAATAGATGGTATATTGACTCTGTTGGCGGTTTGTCCACCATGGGCATCAAGATCTTTTTCAGATCTTCAACCTTCCATTGTCAAAGGTGGCATATTAGTCTTGAACAATAACAATCAAGACATCAGCCCAAGTGTTGGTAGTACCTTTCAGCTACAAGCAATTAAAGCCCTTGATGAATTGGCAAAGGTGTCCACTCCCAAAAAATTGAAGCACTCCCCAATTTAGTTGAAGCCCAAAGTACACCTAGGGGTGCATCCAATGAACAAAAAATAATTGAAGCTATTAGAAGAACCAGGGATTGAACACAATAATGATGATGAAATTCAAGAAGAGAGTTCCAAAAAAGATGAAATGGAGGTTGAAGAGGAGCAAGAGGAAGAGTTTGATGAAGATTAGGAATGTACAAAAAAACATGACAATATTGTTAATCTTGAAAAACCTCTTTTGAAAAAAATGAAGACATTTGCTACCAACAAACCCAAGAAAGTGGTGAAAGGAGGTGGGCCATCACCATCAAAAAGAGGTGAGAAGTCAAAGCCAAAACCAATCCTTGAACGGGTTAGTATTGCAACCACCACATGGCATGCAACCATAAAGAACACACGGCAATCTAGCCCAGGCAAGAGTAAGACCTAAACTTAATAAATGGCACTAGGATTTCATGAATTTTTTCTTTTTGAGGTTCAATAAGTACGTATAAGAAAACTAAAATTCTTTTAGAGTATGGGTCTAGATTGTTTATTACATGTTTTGACTACATTTAACAATGTATTGAAAACACACGATGTTTTCTGTTTTTGCATGTAAACTTGTGTTTTTTTGGTGACCACCATAGTCCATTAACCATTACAAAATTGTAAAGCTAGAAGATTTGTTCAAGAATGTTTCTTGAACTTATTCCTAGTTGTTTGTGCAATTTTGAAAATGCTTCAAGACCATTATATAGCACCCCAATTTTTCTAGTACCAACTATGCACCCTTGAAAAATTGAATTGATAATGTTTAAGATTAGTGGAAAACTTCAGCCAAATTATAATAGAACTATGCTATTGAAAAAAAATCTACTAGAACATAATGCTTCAAGACCAAATTCTAACACGTCACTAATATCTATATTGCCATTCAAGCCATCCTAAAAACCTATGTTTACTTGGCCCAACCAGAATGCTTCAAAACCAAATTATAACACAAAATCAATTCTGTTAACATGTGTATGGCATCAAGATATTGATGAAAGATTAATTTCAATGAGAACACATGCACATTCAAGGCTTCTATTCATTGTCTATTGATGTTCTTATCACAAGAAGGAAAAACTTGATTTGCAACTAGTGTCTATGACTGTTTTTTAGTTGAAAGAGACATTTTACAACTAATTATTTAGTAGTCGCCTAAAACAAGTTGCAAACAACAAATAGTCGCATGAGACATTACATTAGGATGACATCATCAAATGGTAGATGAAGATTCAATTTAGTATATATTGTTTCATCCGATGGGGCCAATATATACATAGTGTGTATGGGGCATCATTTTGCGACTATAAGTTGCAACTATTTTGGTGGATCCAATCTCCAACCATGTGGAGACACATGTTAACTATTGAAATACTTAAATTATGTTTCCTTAAATCCTTCTAGATTTATCTAGGTTGTTGGATTCAACATGTTGGGATTGTCACATGTGGTAAGACAATGTAAAATCAAGTTTTTCCTGATCTTGTGGATAGGAAGTGGGCATGTTTTTTTTTATTAACTAATGAGTTATTGTCACATGGCATGGTTTCTAATATTTTGGGAACTAATTGATGCACAAACCAAGAACATATTTGGACCATCCAATTCCTATGTTTTTTATTTACAAACGTGGCATTTGATTAAAAGGTCTAATTTTCCTAGATCGTGATATTGGATGATATAAAATTTTCTAAATCTTATGGCCAAGAAATGGCCATGTCTTTTGTGTTTGGCTAATCAACACATGCCACGTGGCTCATTATGAACATCATGGCATTCAAATATTTATTAAAAAACCCTAGATATATCCCAATCATTAGATGTCAAGAATTAGGATCTTAACACATGTTGCATTATTATTTGAATGGAATTTTCAAATTTGCCACATCTTCTAAAGATTGAAGAATAGAAACATGCCACATGGCGATGTTACATAATTTGTAAAATATTTTTTTTATTGAAAGGGAATAATGGACCCCAGTTTAACATGATGAATTAAGGTTAGCATTTTAGGGCTTAATTAACAATGTTCTAGGGTTAAGGTTACCATGGCTCATTAATCACACACAAAATGGACATGGAAAATGCTTACCATTGAGCTAATAAAAACTTAATGAGCACACTCACCTTAAGTTTTGCAAATATGGAAAAATGTTTTGTATTGAACATGGGTTCCTACCTTAATGTAATCAATAATACTTAACTTGAATAACTAGATGATCCACATATAAACACAATGATGGCACCATCAACTTGTTGGAGTTGATGTGGCTACAATTTGCATGTTTCGAGACAACCTAGGTTCCATAGTTGAATCCTCAAGGTTGAAATGCAAATTCTCCTTCCTACATGAATAACCCTACATAAATAGAATATCACCATTTAGGAGCAAACATACATCACCATTCAAATGTATAGGTGCCAACACACATTTCCCTCCAAACAAGTCCATAAACATGAAGATTTACCTTTACATGATGTGGCTTTCTCACAAATATGCTCTTAAAAAGATCATCTTCATGGAAATATGACACATTATCAATTGAATAGCCCATTAAAACAAAACAGAGCTCCTCCACTTCTTTTTCAATTTTATGAATATCTTTCTAGAAGGGCATCCAACCAACTGATCCTAACATAAATGAATTGAAACATGAGCTGCACAATGACTACCACATAAACACATGCAAGCTGAAAAGATTTAGAAAAAGGGTATACACACCACTTTCCCAAGGCAATACATTACAAAAATGGATAAAAACCATGGGCCACTAACCTAGGCTACTTGAATTCCCAATTGTCAAAGTGAGTGGTGCCATGATGACATTCATCAATTAGTCACTTAATTTATTACAACAATGGATAAAACATATATGTATCAAAGATTCCTTCAACAAAAAAGGAAGAATTCACATAATCTTGGAAAATGTTCATGCACCAACTATTCAAATACCAGCTAGTCCACATGTTGACAAAGATTCACATTCAATTCACAAAGAATAGTAATCACGCAACAAGTTTGAAGTTCCAGTGCTAGTTGCAAAACCTTGTCCACCATTCCTAAGAGACATGGCAATTAGCAAAGTGATGGTTCATTGATTCAATGAGGATCTGTCAATGCAAAGTCATACATGTGCTTCAACCATTTTCTCTGCGTAATAACCTCCAAAGTAGTTATTGATTAAACTAGCCAAAGTCCTAGATATAATAGAAAAACAAGTTGAAGTTAACTTCTAACCATTCAGACAAATGCAAACTTACAAGGTTGGTACCAACTCAATGATAACTACCATTTGATCACAAAGCAAGGACAAACCATTTGTGCTTTGATGATTTATGCATCAATTCAAGATTTTTGACCATCAATAGGAAAACATATATCACTTCCACCTTTCCATTTTGTGGAGAAATCCTTGGAGGGATGGCATATTAACATACTAGCTTTATAATTATTAAGAAATCATTTTCTCTTCACAATTTAAAGGAAAGCAGAAACTTCAGTCATCACAAGTTCACTAGAAAGCAATTTCTTCTAGCATTAGAAGGAGTAGAAGAGCTGCAAGGTAGTTTATGGCCTGCACAAACATGATAATATTAATCAACTTAAATGACATGTATTGAAAGAAGTTAACAAAGTCCTCAAATGACATGTACATTGTATCATATTTAACAAGTCCAAAATTTTGAATTATTGCAACAAGGGAAATATGTTTGAAAACTAGCTGTAAAAGCTACAAACATTTCATCGCCATCTGAAATTCAAAATAGTCAAATAAAAGGATTAAAATTTTTGCACCAATGATACCTAATAATATCCAATAACTAGATTGTGTCGACCATATGCCATGACAAGGCATCATAATATATTCAAACCATCCTCACCAAATGTCGAATGCCTAAAATTATCAACATGTTATTTATTAGGCCATGTAATGTTCCACCATCATATGAATTACACACAAAGCCATACACTAGAAGAGTGGGATAGCTTCATAGCCCCCTTTGAATTATAAACTTTCCTACAACCATGATAGTGCCCATCATCAGACGCAATCCTATGATAACAGAAAAGACACAATTGAAATTCACAATTGCAAAGGATATATGATGAGTCTGTCATATCTAGCTCTTTAATGCAGATAGGAAAATAAGAAGGATTAGAAGGAAGGCCCCACACATTCCCATGTATAAAGCCCCACCCATGATTAATCTATTTGTTTTGTTGGTTAGGGTGAGTGTGCTGTCTTGCCAACCTTGGTAACACAGGTGGCCTTGAGATGTCATTTTGACGCACTCCCAACTCCTTGAAGGACTCAAATGTGAGTCTAAATAGAAGACAACGGAAGAGGGAGGAGTCAAGGCACGCTCCTTAGCTCACAACATTTTGAGGGGTAGAGGGGTGTGTTGGATCTCTGGGATGGGACTAGGAAGAGTTGACAAGCTTCACTCACTCACACGGGCCTGCACACAATCCACACAAAGTGGTTAATGCATAGTTGGAACATCTTTGGTGCTAGGACGAGCCACGGGCAACACGGATACACTATACTCACCACGGCCCGAACTTGGGGGAAGCCATCACCTTCCCCTTTTTAGTGTACTATGTGGTTGGCCACGGAGCCCACATCCAAATGGCTTTTCTCTCGCGAGACTCCCGAATGGGAGTCCCGAAATCACATTAGTTGGGACTCCCGCGACTTTGGAGCCCCATAACTTTGCGAGTAGACCTCGGATTGAAATGTGGTTTGAAACAAAGTTGTAGCTCTCATCAAGAGATTTTCAATGGTATGTTGCATGCCCTCTGCAGCCAAGTAAATCGGGTCGATTCTCGACTTTTTCTGGTCAGGAGTCAAACTGACTCCCGGCCTTTCTTTTGACCATAACTTGTGTCTCATATGTCCAAATGAACAATGAGAGCCCATTGTAGACATCTACGTTCAAAGAGCTTTCCAATGATATAAAGAACGCCACAAGCCATTGTGTTTTGACCCCTGAAATTGCTCTCTGAAGTTTCAAGAGTCCATCAGGAGTCCATCTCCCAAATGGGGAGTTGCCTTGGGAGTGTGAGGGTTTATTCCCTCATACTCCCTCGCACTTTCTTACACTCCCGAGAGTATGTGATGTGACTCTCGAGCTTCTTCTTGGCCCACAACCTTATAACCCCTTTGCCTTGGTTGCGAACCCAAAGCTAGGATTGCGACATATTTAGTCTCCAAGCCTTGCCACTATTTCCTCTTCTGCCCCCCAATCCATTATTCTTATACCTGTACTTTGATTTGGCTGAGCATTCTACAAATCTAGATGATGAACCCCATTTGGTTTCCTTTCATGTGAATCCTTCAATTCACTACACTGAATTCGATCTGAACTGGGTCCTTTATGATGACCTTCTACACCCTATATGTGCATCAAAGGTTACTTCCTAGTCATCCTCTGCATCATGTGTATTTTCATTGTCATCAAACCCACTTTGTGTGTAGCTGTTACTTGTGCAATTGCTATTAGACCATGATTTGCTCTCATCACAACACCATCCATCAATTGAACTTTGTTTCTGTTCATTTCTTCCATGCAACTCCCCACTTTCAAAGTACACGGGACAACTTTCACCATGTTCTGACCAAGAAACCTCTTTCTTTGTGTGCTTGCATTCACTATCAGAATCATTAACCATTTATTATGATTTTGTTAGAGGTGAACCTGTAGGTATGTGATGATTAGTAGTCACACCTTATCCAAATGCTTGACTACGACTATGGCCTGAAGTCCCAATGCTCTCTTGCCATGCATAATCTACCTCACCTAGCTCATGGTGATGTTGTGGTTTTGCCCTCCCTTGCTTACCTACACATGGGTCCCATCAAACCGCTTAATGCACCCTTTTAATGTAGTAGTGTTGTTAAACAAATGTGTGTGGGCTAAACTATTAATTGGAACTTAAGTTCAAAGACCCTGCGTACTTCTAAACAATAATGATAAAATGAGACCAAGTATTGTTCAGTTGCAGCATGAGGGTACCCTGAGCAAAATGAAGCCCAATGACCTTTTCAATTCCTATTCCCCTGTAATCTTAACACAAATGAAAGTTGTCAACCCAATGTGAACCCCTTTAGGTCTGCTAGAAAATGCAAGTAGGATCGTTGCCCTTCTAGATGTAGATATGCTAGCCCTTCTAGAGAAAACCCATGCTAGTTAGCTAGAGCACACATTGAGGTCAAATTACTCATATACCTATCGCTACAAGTAGGTCAGATGTGGGGATGGGTGGGTGGGGGGGGGGGGGGGGGGGGGGGGGGGGGGGGGGGGGGGGGGGGGGGGTGGGGGACAACCCACAAACGGGCTTTTTTTGCGCGGAAGAAATTACAAAACCCTTTTTTTTTTTAAGGAA
>Ga0116229_10000059_pt1 | contig 93975 bp, 86 predicted proteins | sample S1TSphgellanicum_3_FD_87313 | JGI IMG/M metagenome (GOLD analysis project Ga0116229, IMG submission 87313) | Host-associated microbial communities from peat moss isolated from Minnesota, USA - S1T2_Fc - Sphagnum magellanicum MG | ecosystem: Host-associated > Plants > Peat moss > Unclassified...
CCAGATCTGGTGATAGAACACTCGACTTATATCCAAACTGACAATCTAGAGCCAGATTTAGATTTAGATTTAGATTTAACAGCAGATAAACTAGATGAATCAGTTGAGCAGATACAAACAGCACCACCAATAGCAGAGGAACACACAACAATACTCCAGGCTTTTGCCGATTTAGAGCGAGATTTAGATTTAGTGGCTCGGTCGAGTTTCGCCGCAGAAATTTTGGATTCGGATATACTAGAAGCTCCTGCAGATGAAGAGATATTTGCTGATTTTAGCAATGATAATTGGATAGAAAATCTGGGAGATGAAAGTCTAGATGAGCAAAGTCTAGGAAATGAAAATCTGGGAGAAATTGGTTTAGATGAAACTTTTGAGGATTTAGAAGCACAGTTAAATCATCCAGATTTAATTGTGCTGGGAGAGCAAAATTCAACAGTAGAATGGGGGAATATTCAGCCATCTATTGATACACCTGCTCAAGAATTAGGCATCAACATCTCAGCAACAGATCTGCCTGAGTCAGACCAGACGCAAGTACCTTTAGCAGAAGATGGATTTGATGAGTTAGAAGCCCTACTAGATTTAGATTCGCCACCAATTTATCCTGCTGCGCTCTCTAAGTTGGATGCAGATTTTGAAGCTTTGGATGCACTATTAGATGAAACAAGCAAAGAAATACCTCAAGTAACCCCTGTAGAGCCTACTATCAATCCTGCTGTTGTTCCTTTGGCTCTGCAAAGTGATGAGTTCAGTGATCCGCTCTATCTTTCGTCTGAAACTGGTCAAACTACCTCTAGTAGCCCATTTGGAGCAGCAAGACCAAGTACAGCCAGCGCTCGTGGTGCAGCTATTGATGAAACCATGAAAGTGCCTGTGAAGCAATTGGATGAAATGAGCAACTTGGTTGGGGAGTTGGTAGTTAATCGCAATACATTAGAACAAGATCATGAACGTCTGCGACAGTCACTAGATAACTTGTTACTTCAGGTACAACACCTCTCAGATGTGGGAGCAAGGATGCAACAATTGTACGAGCGATCGCTTTTAGAAGCATCGCTTTTAGCCAGCCGTAAAAATAGAGAGAGCCAAGACTCATCTCGACAAGTACAAGATCGAGGTTTTAGTGAACTGGAAATGGATCATTTTACCCTTTTTCATACACTTGCTCAAGAAACAATTGAATATATCGTGCGCATACGGGAATCAGCGAGTGACATTGACTTCGTAACCGAAGATACAGAACGTGTAGCCAGACAATTTCGTCAAGTAACCACTCATCTACAGGAGGGACTGACAAAATCGCGGATGAATCCTTTTTCGCAAACTGTCGATCGCCTGCGTCGGGGTGTACGTGACAACGCGATGAAATACAAGAAAAGAGTGGAATTAGTCACCGAAGGTCAAGAAATATTAGTAGATCGGATGATTTTAGATCACCTGACTGACCCGCTAATTCACATGGTGAATAATGCAATTTCCCACGGTATAGAAACTCCAGAAGTCAGAGAAGCATCGGGTAAATCACCCGTAGGCAAAATTACTATTCGTGCTTTCCACCAAGGTAATCAGACGGTTATTTCCGTAAGTGACGATGGCATTGGTATCGACCATAATAAAGTCAAAAATATAGCAGTTCAGAAGGGCTTGATTACATCAGAGCAAGCTAAAGATATGTCTCGACAAGACGCTTACGAGCTTCTATTTAAACAAGGCTTTACTACTGCTGACCACATTGATGAACTTCAGGGACGTGGTATAGGTATGGATGTGGTAAATACGCGGATTAATGAAATTCGTGGTACGGTGATTACAGATTCAATCATTGGTAAAGGAACAACATTTACCATTCGTCTACCATTAACATTGAGTATTTGTAAAGCTCTCTGCTGTGTTTCAGATAAAGCCAGAATCGCTTTTCCGATGGATGGTGTGGAAGACACGCTAAATATACCGGAAAAAGATATCCAGCATTATCCTGATGGCAAATTTATTCAATGGCGAGATACTTTACTACCATTTAAACCCCTGAAAGAGATCTTGGCTTTAAACCGCCAAATTACCCGCAGTAATGTTTATGGTGCAAATCCAGACGATGACAAAATTTCTGTACTAGTAGTGCGATCGGGAAATAATATGTTGGCTCTACAGGTCGATCAAGTACTGAGCGAACAGGAAATTGTGATTAAGCGGTTGGAAGGACCAGCACCCAAACCAGATGGAATAGCTGGAGCAACGGTTCTAGGGGATGGGCGGATCATGCCTATTGCTGACGTATTGGAAATTATTGACATCTTCCAAGGTAAGAAGTCCAAGCAAATTGGCGGTATGACTTGGCAACACAAACCAGCTATGCCCATACATGTTGATTTATCACCAGTTAAGGTTGACCCAACAGTATTGATTGTAGACGACTCGATCACAGTGCGGGAGCTATTGTCTCTTACCTTTAATAAAGCAGGATATCGTGTTGAGCAAGCGCGTGATGGACAAGAAGCATGGGATAAACTTCGTTCTGGTTTACCTTGTGATATTATCTTCTGCGATATTGAAATGCCCCGGTGTGACGGACTGGCGTTACTCTCGCTCATCCATAAGGATGCTAACCTGAGTCGTTTACCGATAGCTATGCTCACCTCTCGTGGTGCAGATAAGCACAGACAAATGGCAGTTCAGCTTGGTGCTAGTGGCTACTTCACTAAACCGTATCTGGAGGAGGCATTATTAGAAGCTGCCGCACGGATGCTTAAAGGCGAGAAACTGGTCACTGCTTAATCTCAATTACTAATCTCAATTAACTGATTAAGTCAGTACGAGGTTTAAAGGTTTCAATTTGCTTGAGCTTTTCGTAAAGTTCACGTTCTTCCGCACTCAAATTTTTCGGGGTAACTATTTGGATTTCTACCAATTGGTCACCTCTGTTGCCGTTTTCACCGATATAGCCTTTATTGGCTAGTCGAAATCTTTGACCAGACCTGACACTAGGTGGAATGGTCATTTTGACTGGTCCGTCTAGTGTAGGTGCTTCTATCTGTCCGCCTAAAGTGGCTTCACAGGGAGTGACAGGTACTTGACAGATGATATTGATTCCTGCCAATTTAAACAGAGGATGGGGATCGACAGTAATTTTTAAGTAGAGATCGCCTCCACCAATACCTTGATTTCGCAAGCGGATAGTTTGACCTGTCACCATCCCCGATGGCATACTTACTTCCAGCGATCGCCCATCTTCCAAACGAATCCGCTCATTTCCACCTTGGTAAGCTTTTTCCAAAGGTAAGGTTAACCTAGCCTCAATATCCCTCCGGTTACTGCGAGGTGGAGTATTAACCGTATAGGCAACTTTACTGCGGGGAGTGCGAAACGGGTCATTATTAGTTGCATTATCACTTGTCCCAGTGTCAGGGCTTTGACGACTGCTGACACCAATAACTTGATTGATAAAACTCTCAAAATCCGAGAACTCACCAGGGTTTACATCTTGGTTACTCCCTGGGCGACTATTGGAACGATTTTCCGCCCAATTTTTCGTCTTTGATGTTTGTTTGTTTCCGCTAAAGCCTTTTTGTTTCCAATAGCGGCTAAACTGGTCATACTGCGATCGGCGAGTTGCGTCAGACAAGATTTCATAAGCTTCACCAATAATCTTAAATTTTTCCTCAGCCGCTTTGTTACCAGGATTGAGATCGGGATGATATTGTCTAGCTAACCGACGATAAACCTTTTTAATTTCTTCGTTAGAAGCATCCTTAGGTACTCCCAAAATCTCGTAGTAATCGCGAAAGTTCTGCAAATTTTGCATAATCGGTAATTTAACTTTAAATGTGAGTGGTTAGTGGTGAGAAGTTTTATGTTCTTACTATCCACTAACCGATTCATTAAACTGAAAATAGACCTAGATATTAACATCCTACAAATTTACCATTCGTCATCGTCGTCCCAATTATCCTCATAATTAGGGCGCTTTTTACGGGGGGGACGATTTTCATAGTTAGTTGAACGATTTCCTAGATCAAAGTCCCTGTTGCGATCATAGGAATCCCGTTCTCGATAGCTATCTCTAGGTAAATCTCTGTCGCGCTCTTTCTCTGGGGAAAAAATGTCACGAATAGCATCTAACAAACTTTCGTCTTCATCTTCAGCATAGTATTCCCGAATTTCTCGATTTAATTCCGATAAAGCATCTTGTAAATCAGCATAAGTTCGATCAATAATGCGTTCATTATTATCTTTCAAGCTTTGTCGTAACTCACGACAAAGCTGATCGATACTTTGGCGTTGACGACGAGCAAACTGCATTCCCATTTCTAAAGCCACTTCCCGGAGTTGTCTTTCCGCCTGTCCAATTAACGCCTCAGCCCGACTCCGCTTTTCTATCTTTTCCTTACGTTCGCGGTCAACTTCCGCATATTTTTGGGCATCTTGAATCATGCGATTGATTTCCGCTTCACTCAGATTAGAAGTACCTTGAATAGTAATACTTTGTTCTCTACCAGTAGTACGGTCTAAAGCTGTTACTTGCAGAATGCCATTAGCATCAATATCAAAAGACACTTGTATCTGGGGTATACCTCTAGGTGCGGGAGGAATACCATACAGTTTAAATCTGCCTAATGACTTGTTATTTGTCGCCATTTCCCGCTCACCTTGCACAACATTAATTTCTACGGTATTTTGGTTATTTTCGGAAGTAGAAAAAATATCCGAGCGTCTAACAGGTATGGTGGTGTTCCTGGGAATGAGTTTTTTCATCAATCCACCAACAGTTTCTAGTCCAATGGATAATGGTGTAACATCTAGCAAAAGTATATCCTTCATTTCACCTGCTAGAATTCCTGCTTGAATAGCTGCACCCAATGCTACTACTTCATCAGGATTAACATTCTCAGTTGGTTCAATCCCAATTAATTCCCTGACTATTTGCTTGACAATCGGTATTCTAGTCGAACCACCTACTAGTATAACTTCTTCAATATCCACAGGTCTCAGTCCGGCATCTTTTAACGCCCGTTTGACTGGTATTCTGAGTCGTCCGATCAAATCGCCGCATAGTTCTTCAAATTGAGAACGATTCATGCGGGTTTCTAGATGCTTCGGTCCGTCCTCTGTAGCAGTAATAAAGGGTAAATTAATTTCTGTAACGCTGACAGATGAAAGTTCGATTTTGGCTTTTTCCGCTGCTTCCATCAATCTTTGTAAAGCTTGGCGATCGCGTCTTAAATCCACTTCTTCCGTTTCCAGAAAGCTCTCCGCCAGCCAATCGACTATCTTTTTATCAAAATCGTTGCCACCTAGCTGCGTATCTCCACTAGTAGACTTAACCTCAAAGACACCATCACCAACCTCCAAAATAGACACATCGAAAGTTCCACCACCCAAATCAAAAACTAAAATAGTTTCTGCTTCGCCACGATTCAGTCCATAAGCCAAAGAAGCTGCTGTTGGTTCATTCAAAATTCGCAACACTTCTAAACCAGCAATTCTGCCAGCATCGCGAGTAGCCTGCCTTTGAGCATCATTAAAATATGCAGGAACAGTAATCACAGCCCCCGTCACAGGTTCTCCCAAATAGCGACCAGCATCTGTCGCCAATTTTTTCAGCACCATCGCCGAGATTTCCTCTGGGGCGAAATCTTTATTTAGGCGCGGACAAGCAATTTTAATACTACCGATTTCGTCTTTGCGAATAGTATAAGGTACCCGTTTAGAATCTGGACTAACTTCGCTATATTTTCTGCCTATAAAGCGTTTAATTGCGAAAAAAGTATTTTGCGGGTTAAGGACAGTTTGTCGCCTAGCCATTTGACCAACGACCCTTTCCCCATCTTTACTGAAACCGACCACGGAGGGGGTTGTGCGCATTCCTTCTGCATTGGCAATCACCACCGGCTTGCCACCCTCCATTACGGCAACTACTGAGTTGGTTGTACCCAAGTCGATGCCGACTACCTTGCCCATGCGTTAATCTTCTCCAATAAGTGTTTTATATATCTATTATGATTTGGTGGGACTATCTCCAGCACGATGCTAAACAATTAAACTCCTCCAATGGTATAATAGTCATTAAAATGGGAATAGTAAGAGTTTGAGCCGGAGATGCTACTTGCAAGACTAGGATAGCATTGACTAAGGCTAGTGCGCCTAGGTAGCCGTGAGTTTTACGGGGATCGATCATACGCAGCAAGAGGTAATGAGTGAGTACTTTACAGAGGAGTCTCCTATCTCATTTACAGGAGATAGCACGGGAGCGCGACCCATATATGGCAACTGCTGGTCATTTTTTTGTCCAAGAATATATTCGCCAGCAATTTACTCAATGGGGAAGTGTGGAAATCCACACTTTTGCAGTCAAGGGGTTAAACTGCAAGAACTTAATTTTAAATTTACCACCTACTCAGGAAGTAGGAAAAAAAGTAGATTTACCTCCGATTTTAATTGCTGCTCACTATGACGCGGTACCAGGAACCATAGGAGCAGATGACAACGCTACAGGCGTGGCTGTTTTGTTAGAATTAGCCGAAAAATTTGCTCAAAAACCGATTAAATACCCCTTAAGACTAGTTGCTTTCGATATGGAAGAATATGGCTTGTTGGGTAGTGCTGATTACGCATCTTGGTTGCGCCAACAAAAACAGCCGTTGCGTTTAATGATATCTTTGGAAATGTTAGGTTATCGCGATTTTGCACCTGGTTCTCAAAGCTATCCGCCTCTATTACGTCATTTTTATCCTAATAGCGGTAATTTTATTGCTTTAGTCGGTAACTTGCGGACATTAAAAGATATGATTAGTTTGCAACGGAATATGCAAAAAATTGGTGTATTGAGCCAGTGGCTTCCCGTACCAAATAAAGGATGGTTCGTTCGTGAAACTCGACTCAGCGATCATGCTCCTTTTTGGGATGAGGATTATCCAGCAATGATGGTCACAGATACGGCTTTTTTGAGAAATCCACATTATCATCAACCAAGCGACACGATTGACACTTTAGATTTAGACTTTCTTGCAGGTGTATGTGCTGGTTTAGAAATCGGTATCAGGCAATTTTAAGGAAGCAGTACCACCAGAAAGAAACTTGGCTGTATATCCACACTGAAGTAGAAAACCAACGTGATAGCACTGAAAAAACTTTAATTCTTTAGAGAGATGGAAAACCCCATTGACTTTTGATATCATGCTCTTAAATGATGGAAGTGTGACCAAAAATAATTATGGACAGGCGCACTCCTATTGTCTAATATCCCAGAGAAGCATTCATATTTCCTCATCCTTACGACATAGATTTATTTTTTTAATCCGACATTCCACAGGTAAGATTACTTCTTTGATTTTCAGCAACTGTCTGATTGCTAAATGCGATCGCTCATATTAAGAAACGTATGACATTGAAAAAACCTCCAACTAACAAGACGATTTACCAACTCAAAATCACCCTTAAGTCCATACGACCACCTATTTGGAGAAGAGTTTTAGTGGACAGTGATATAACTTTACAGCATCTAGATTCTATTGTTCAAGCAGCAATGGGTTGGTATGGTGGACATCTTCACATCTGGACAATTGGTGACTTTGATTATGGTCAACCCCACAAAGAATATGGTGATAATATACTTAACGAGAAAAATGTTAAACTGAGTAAAGTGCTGGGCGGTCAAGAGAAAGTTAAATTTTATTACACTTATGATTTTGGTGATGATTGGCAACATGAGATTGTGTTAGAAAAAATTCTACCCCCAGAGGCTGATATTAAGTATCCAGTCTGTGTCACTGGAAAACGTGCTTGTCCTCCTGAAGATTGTGGAGGTTTTTGGGGTTATGATGAATTATTGTCTATAATTAATCACCCAGAAGATCCAGAGTACGAGGAGAGAATGGAGTGGCTGGGAGGTGATTTTGACCCAGAGGAATTTGATTTAAAGCTCATCAACACAAGGCTACAGAAATTACGCTGACTGATCAGCCAACTGATTTAACAGGAAAAGTCAGAAGATGAGCGTAAATTGGCACAAATATGAACAGCAGGTCTAACAGGTAATATTTCATCGCTAGGTGGGCTAGTATGGAAAACATAGGTTCCCCGTACACCAGCTTTTTGAGCAGCACGAAAATATGCTCTGTCGATGGGTCATGTTGAACACTAGTATCGCAGTAATTTGGAGACTGAGCATAGTCGAGTAGATCTAAGAGTTGTTCTAGCTGCAAGAGAACCTCTCCTTTTACTTAGTTACGGAGTATATGAAACTCATGTAAATTTTGGATAATCAAACTAAAATACTACAAAACTTACATTGAGCTAATTTACAATCATAACTGATATTTTCTTGATTTAGTGTCATTTTACAGAATTATTAGCAAGTCGTCCCTATTCCTTAATACTACTCGGTTAAGAAAATGTAGGTTAGGTTGAGCAACAGCGAAGTTCCTCAACCCAACCTACTATCTACCAATCCCTACATATTGGAAACCAGATCTGGACAATATTTCTGGATTCAGGAAGTTGCGACCGTCAATAATTACAGCATGATTCATCAATTTTGCCATTTTTTCATAGTTCAAAGTACTGAATTGTTGCCATTCAGTGACAAGTACTAGCGCATCACATCCATCTGCTAATCTTTCTGCATCTGTTTCTACAAGTACATTGGAAAGACCATGACGCATTCCTGTTTGAGAAACAATTGGATCATATGCTTTGACTTTTGCTCCGAGCCGATTAAGTTGCTCAATTAGGTTGAGCGCGGGCGCATCCCGCATGTCGTCCGTGTCCGGTTTGAAGGTAAGTCCCAATAGTCCGACGGTTTTACCTTTGAGGATTTTGAGTACTTGTTGGAGTTTTTCTAAAGCAATCAGTCTTTGGCGTTCATTCACACTCACCGCTGATTTGAGTAACTGCGCTTCATAACCATAGTCGTCAGCAGTATGAATCAGCGCCGCAACATCTTTAGGAAAACAGGAACCACCCCAACCTATACCAGCTTGCAAAAATTTATTTCCAATGCGGGAATCTAGACCAATACCTTTAGCTACTTGAGTAACATCAGCCCCAACGCGATCGCAAATATTTGCTACTTCATTAATAAAACTAATTTTAGTTGCCAAAAAAGCATTAGCAGCGTACTTGACCATTTCAGCCGAACTAAGGTCTGTCACTAATACGGGTACTGGAGATAGGGATTGATCGTTAGCGAATTTGCGTTCTACAATGGGAGCATAGAGGTCTTTCATCATCGCGATCGCTTTATGGCTATTACCACCCAGCACAATGCGATCAGGGTTAAACGTATCGTAAACAGCAGAACCTTCCCGCAGAAATTCTGGATTGCTGATAACATCAAACTGATCGCCAATTTCTGTACTGTCAGATGTCACAAGCTCGTTATGGCGTTCAGCAATTCCATCTAAAACAATCATCCTCACCCAATCACCAGAACCAATAGGTACTGTGGACTTATTCACAATTACCTTATAACCACCATTCAAATTTTCCCCAATACTCCGAGCCACAGCTTCGACATAACGGGTATCACTTTCACCAGTGGGTAGAGGAGGAGTCCCCACTGCAATAAAGAGAATTTCTCCATGTGCTACTCCAGCAGCAATATCTGTAGAAAAGACAATTTTGCCATTAGCAATAGCGGATTGCATGATTTCCGAAAGCCCCGGTTCAAAAATTGGTGACTGTCCAGACTTCATCAGCTTGACTTTTTCTGCATTATTGTCTATACAAACCACATCATGTCCAATGTGAGCCAAGCAAGCACCAGTTACTAAACCAACATATCCAGTACCAATAACGCAAACACGCATTTTGTCTATCTCCTCAATATTTTTATGACTAGTCCCGATTTTCTCGTATTCAGTAGCATTGATTAGCTAATGAAATAACTAACTATTGATGAAACACCTACTAAAGCTGAACTAAAGATTGCCTTTCACACGAGTACGGAAATCTTCTATAGTCAACTTTAACCCTGCTTGTAAAGGAATAGTAGGTTCCCAATTTAACAATTCTCTTGCTTTAGTTATATCAGGACGACGACGACGGGGATCATCAGATGGGAGTGGTTCAAACTTAATTTCTGCATTGGGATTAATCAGATTTTGCACTGCTTGGGCTAATTCCAAAATAGTGTATTCGTCAGGATTACCTAAATTAACCGGACCAATGTAATCACCAGCCATCAATTGCCTCAATCCTGCCACTAAATCAGATGCGTAGCAGAAACTACGAGTTTGTGAACCATTACCGTAAACAGTTAAAGGTATACCGAGTAATGCTTGAACGACAAAGTTGCTCACAACCCGACCGTCATTTTCTAGCATCCTTGGTCCATAAGTATTAAAAATTCTGGCGACTCGGATATCAACTTTATTTTCCCTGTAATAATCAAATGACAAAGTCTCTGCAATTCTTTTACCTTCGTCATAACAGGAACGTATTCCGATAGGGTTAACGCTACCTCTATATTCTTCTGTTTGGGGATGAACTTCTGGATCGCCGTAAACTTCACTGGTAGAAGCTAACAAAAATCTAGCTTTTACACGTTTAGCTAAACCCAGCATATTCATCGTACCCATGACATTTGTTTTAACAGTTTTAATAGGGTTATATTGATAATGAACTGGAGAAGCAGGACAAGCTAAATGGTAAATTTGCTCCACTTCTAAACGTATTGGTTCAGTAATATCGTGACGAATAAGTTCAAAATTAGGATGACCGATCCATTTTTGGATATTACGCTTATGTCCTGTATAAAAATTATCTAGGCAAATAACCTCATGGTTATCTGACATCAACTGGTCGATTAGGTGGGAGCCGATGAACCCAGCACCGCCTGTTACTAAAATTCTCATACTTTCCTACTTATTTAACCAAAATAATCAATAGTGAAGCAGCAAAACTAGTTAGATTCGATTTTATCAAATTTCCACTAAATGTCATCAAGTATTTTGATAACTATTAAAATCTGGATTTATCGATAATCCTCTGGAGAATGATTGACGAATTATTTTATGATTATTTTGTGGTTCTGCCAGAATAATCATCGAACAAGTTAGCTGACTGGCTATTTGAATGGTGGTTTCATAAAAAGCAAAGCTTCCTAAATAAAGGCGGTTACGGGTAAAGGGTAATATGACTAAATCATATAGTCTAGCTGCTTGTAAAATTGCTTGGGTAAAGTTTTCATGGATAATAATTTGTATTTCTGGTGGATTGGGTGCTGGAGAGATTAATCTAGCCAGGCGATCGCGCCTAGCTGCCATTTCTGTGGGGTTAATTTGGCGAGTAGATACATTTAGTACTGTTAGTTGTGCTTGATTAGTATCGGCTAGCGTTTGAGCGAAATGCAAAGGCTGAAGTGATGGTGTAATGATGTTCTCAATGGGTAGAAGCATCCTCTGAATCCTTTTAGGCGATTCTACTAAGTGTGCAGCTGCTACTGGACAATGAGCAGACCAAAGTACACTATTAACCACAGTACCAAATAAACCCCCCCTCAAATCAGTTGGCTTGTTCCAGTTAATGATGATCAAACTAGCTTTTTGTTCACGAGCTGCTCGCGTAATTCCTGGAGCCAAGGCGTAATCAATGCGTAATAATGGATCAGCCTTAGCACCCAGAGACTGACTATGTGTGGTAGCTTTTTCTAATAACAGATTACTACTTTGACAAGTATTTTCCAAATGTGGCGCATCCATTTGCGCAGTTGCATGGGCGATCGCCAATGGAACAATTTTCCCATTGGTTTGGTGCGTCAATAATGCTGACAGCTCAATCAAATATTGATAAGTTGCAGATTTATGAATATGTACGATCACGTTTTTAGCGTAATTGTTCTTAGCTTCTGGATAGGCTGATAACACATCTGTAAGTCTTGCTTGATCCAAAGACAAAAAAGTTGGTTCAATGCTTCTTTGCGCAAACCAACCGGATAGCCAGGGAGTAATTGATGAGGTAAACAAGACTAAAAAAATAGCGCTATTGAATACATAGGATGGCCATAATTCCCACTGATATCCTGCTAAAGATACTGCTAATGTTATATGTAGCAAGGGAATTGACAATAACCATATAGTTATGGTTTCTTGCCAGTTATACTGATAAATTACCTTTGCTAAAAGAGCAGCCAAAAATTTACTGGTTATTAAAGTTAAAAAAAGCAATAAAGATAGCCAGAAAAAGTTATAAGTTGGGTAATTAGATCCATAAATATGCAAATCTATGAATAAGCCTAAATTAATCAAAAAAATGGGAATAAAGAATACATTACCTATATATAAAAATTTTTCTTTGAAAGCACTCTCACCTGCAGTCTGATTGACTAATAAACCGACCAGAAAAAAGGAGAGAATTTTTCCTAAATGCAAGAATTGAGCAATAATACTGGTAATAAATATAGCAGAAATAACGAAGAGAAATTTATTGCTTTCATCATCTCCATAACGCAGAAAAAATTCCTTACCTACCCGATTAAACCCAAGCAATATCACCAGAGAGTAAATTACTAATATACTTGTTAAAATTACTAATTTATTTATGTTAAATATACTACTATGGGGAAAGGTTGTAATTGCAGCTAAGATGATTAATGTTCCTAAATTACTAAAAATAGTTGCTCCCATAGCTACATTAATTGACTCATTAGCGATCAATCCTAATCTGACCAAGATAGGATAAGCTATGGGGGTAGAAGAGGAGATCAAGCAGCCAATTAATATAGCAGCGTTCCCACTAAAACCGCAAAGTAATCCCAGGAAAGTTCCTAAAATTAAAGGGATGCTGCAAGTAAAGCAGCTAAATAGTAAGGAGCGAATTTTGCATTCTCTGAAAAGATGGAGATTAAATTCTAATCCAGCTACAAAAATTAAATAATCTAAACCAATATCTGATAGTAAGCTAACTATGGGAGATTCAGCTTGCAGTAAGTTCCAGCCAAATGGACCAAGTATGACTCCAGAGCCAACAAACCCGATTAATCCTGGTATTCTCAGCCGCTCCAACAGAAGAGGTACAAATAGGATAATTAGCAGTAAGATAGCAAAAATAATAATTGTGTCTCGGCTGAACAATTGTAATATGGTTTCCATCTGCAAAAATCATGGATGGATTTGACTGAGAATATAACGTAAGCGATCATAGTCATCTTTGAGCAAAACACTCAGATGACGACCTGCTTTGATCAACCATTCACGTTCATGTTTACGTAATTGGTAAACTTGGCGAATAGCAGATGCAGTTAAAGACTCTGTTGGCGCTCCAACAACGGAAATTAGGGTCCGCAGGAAATCTAGTTCTGTAGTAAACCTAATTATCGCCTCTGGGTGACACCAATAAACAGCTTGATGGATTTGGGGTGGTCTAGGAGGTAGATAATGGTATATTCCTTGATTATAGCTCATCTTTAAGGAAGGGTCTTCAAAGCCAATAATCGCTGCTCGGAATTCAGTTTTGAGCATGGCGAATATTTGAGGTTGTTCCTCACGCAGAACTTGTAAAGACAAACCTAAAGCCCTAGCTCGATGGACATTATCTATAGGCATCGTAGTAGCAGAATACACTATGGCGTAGACTTGATTTCCCGATTCTTCATCCACAGAACATACCCAGCTACCAAAAGGTGGTATGGCGGGAACACTTAAATCTTCCGGCTCTAAACATTGAGCCAGGAATTCCGTGCTAGTCGTTTCTACCACCTCTGCGAAATGCTGAGGATGACGGTCTTGGGAGGAAAATTGTGGTAAAGGTAGGCGCATGAGTGTATAGAACTGAGTTACTTTCTGCCAAGTATTTCCGCCAGTATCTTACTTACCTTTCTTCTTAGTGGTAATCTCTACAAGTTCTAATTCCGGTAAGCGGAAAGTAATCAACTTATCCCAATTACCACCTTCAAATAACACAGCTATTTTGCCATCGCTGATCCTTTGTACAATTCCTTCGTATCGATAATAAGTGTCAGCGGGATTCTTAACGCGGACTGTTGCTCCAGGCAATATCATGCTTTTACCCTCATCTTTATCCTGTTAACAGCAATAAAACAGCCAATGCTGGATCCATATACTTGAGATTAATCTAAATCCTAGTCAGGAATCGGCAATTTTAGCTATCACTAATATTCTAACATAACGGTGATTAGTTTTGTAGGCTTTAGTTAAAGTATCCACTTCCTTCATGTTTATAGATGGATTCAGGTATTGTAGTCATATAATTTTCTCAATCCCTGACTAAGTTTCTACTGAAATTAATAGTACTTTTGACGCTGACGGAAATTGGCTACAGATTCTACTATTCCTATAGCGATAAAATTCGTCAGCATAGCAGAGCGTCCATAGCTCATCCAAGGTAGAGGAATTCCAGCTACAGGCGCTAAACCAACGGTCATACCAACATTCACAATAACTTGGAATACTATCATAGAAAAAACTCCTATAGCTAGTAATGAACCAAAATTGTCCTTGGCTGTGCGAGCTATATGTAGCATACGGAAACAAATTATGCAAAGAACCAGTAATACTGCTAAACAACCCACAAAACCAAATTCTTCACCCACAGCAGAAAAGATAAAATCTGTATGTTGTTCGGGGACAAAATTTAGCTGAGTCATTGGTCCTTTAAATAAACCCCATCCCCAAACTTCACCAGCACCAATTGCAATCCGAGATTGGATCAAGTGATAACCAGTACCCAAAGGATCTTGATCGGGATTAATAAATACGCTGAGACGATTTTTTTGATATTCCTTGAGAACATGATTCCAAGCAAAAACACCTAATTCACCACCACAGATATTAAGTAGCCATGCAATTATCCCCCCAATGCCAAACTTGCGCCATGGTAGTGTCCACCAACCCAAAATACCCATAACTAATGCCCATAATAAACCTATTAGACCAAAAGATAGGTTGTGGAACAAACTTATTGGTGCTGATAATGGCCAAGATATACTGAATAAAATTGCCGCTACAACAGGGGAAATCATTAAGATTAACCAACCAGGATGAGCATTTGCCCAATACAACATGCCCAATACAATTGCGCCAAACACTAGTGAGGTAGCTAAATCGGGTTGTAAGAAAACTAATCCCCAAGGAATAGCAGTAATTAGCAAAACATGGAAAACACTGCTGATCTTTATCGCGGTACGCTTATGTAAAAGTGCGGCTAGGGTAATTATAATGCCTATCTTAGCGAATTCTGAAGGTTGGACATTGAAGCCTAAAATACTAATCCAGCGTTGTGCCCCCTTGGCACTTGTACCCGCGAACAATACAGCCAGCAAACTAAAGTTAGTCAGTCCGTAAGTAAACCAGTGCAAATAAATTAGGTTTTCATATCGGCTGCGAGCTATAAGGAGGCCAATAAACATACCAATAGCAGTGACTAACCAATGCCACCACCAGTCAGTAACTGGTTGTTTTTGTTCTGCACTCAAGATCATTATGCCGCCAAAAATACTCACAGCTATAGGCAATAAAAATAACAGCAGATCGATTTGTTGCCACGGCTTAACCCAATTTTGCCAACGAATTTTGGGGAGCGAAGATTTTAACAGCATTTTGTGTGTGGGTGAACTTCAGTCGATTAGAATATTCAGGATATGCCAGTTTCTCTAACGAGTAAACTAGCAAAAATTGAGTTCCATCTCATGTCAAAGCAGCAACGGATACTTTACCAGCAATAGCGCGAGCAATGGACGAGAGTACTTTAGCAGAAGCTGAATCTGGGTCAGCTACAACTATTGGGATACCAGTATCACCGCCAATTCTAGTACAGATTTCTAGCGGTACGCATCCTAGAAGAGGTATACCTAATTCGGTAGCAGTTTTTGACCCACCACCAGAACCAAAAATGTCATACTGCAAATCTGGGCGATCAGGAGGAATAAAGTAGCTCATGTTTTCCACAATTCCTAATATGGGAACGTTCATCTGCTGAAACATCCGTAAACCCTTGCGGGAATCTAGCAGAGCTACTGTCTGGGGTGTTGTTACAATTACCACACCTGCCATAGGTACAGATTGAGCTAAAGTTAACTGTGCGTCTCCAGTTCCTGGGGGCAAATCCACAATTAAATAATCTAAATCTCCCCAAACAACCTGATAGAGAAATTGGCGGATGACACCGTTCAACATCGGTCCTCGCCAGACAACCGGCTGATCTGGGTCAATCAGAAAGCCCATAGAAACTAACTTGACTCCATAATTAAAAGCTGGCTCTAATACTTCGCCTTTCTCTGTAGAATGGACGGTAATTTCAGCGCTGCTCAAACCCAACATAGTAGGGTCATTAGGTCCATAAATATCAGCATCCAGCAAACCAACTTTAGCTCCTGCTTGTGCTAAAGCAACTGCTACATTTACGGCTACTGTACTTTTACCAACACCACCTTTACCACTAGAAACGGCCAAAATATTTCTCACACCTGAAATTCCATGACGTTCTGGTAGATTTTTTTGTTGTGGAGTCTCTGCTGTTACTGTAATCCTGACATCAGTTACGTCAGGTAGTTTTCTCACAGCTGTTTCGCAATCTGCAACAATAAATTCTCTCAAAGGACAAGCAGGCGTAGTTAAAACCAAAGTCAGACTCACCGTACCCTGGTCAATTCTGACATCACGAATCATATTCAGTTCTACCAGGCTTTTGCCCAGTTCTGGGTCTTGAACTGGTCGCAATACCTCCAAAACTGATTGGGAATCCAAGACATCGAGCATAGTGTCTCACCTTACTGCGGTAAAAAATTAAAAAATAACAAAAAAATTTTCCTTTGTTTCTAATTGGATCTTAACTGTCTTGGGACATTGCTAAAAGTCAAAACAACTGTCATTTAAGTTTTTTTTCTGGACTGATACCGCTGTTAGTGCTGCCTTTTCTACAGCCTTGACTAAAGAAATAGCTACTCGATCTGCGTAAGGACGCGATAGAGACCAGATTAGCGGTGATAACCATCCGCGGAGAGTGACTGAATAAAATAAGCATGTACCTAGAACTGTCGATTCGACTCTGTAGGTAATTCTTTCTTCCAAACCAGGAATAGCTAATACTCGTATGCTCAACATTTGTTTGGGATTGACTCCTTCGACAAAAATTTGTACTGGAATTGGCCAAAAGCGCGTGACTGCTTGAAAAATTAGCCCTGGTTTAGGCATTAATCCATAGGGTACATTAGTACTCTTGAATACGGGATGCCAAGAAACATCTGTTAAGTCAACCACTTTATGCCAGAGCTGATCTACAGAAGCAAAACTAAGCTCTCGATATGTTCTCACGAGCGAGATACAGAACCGACACCGATAGCGATGGATGAACTGGGATAAACAACCTTGCACTTTCCTCATTTTGCTCAAATAAGCGAATAAAACACGCTCGTAGATCCTGTTGTTTGCTAATATTGTTCAGGTGTCTACTAGGAAAATAACGTTCCTAGCCAGAACTCTCAAAAACTTATTGACTATCTTCAGCCTATACATATTTGAGGGACAATATCTTTAGAGATTTTTTAACTCAGGTGTGTAAGCACTAGGTATGAGAAACTTGTTACTTGATCAGAAATTGTAATTTTAGGTTCGGGAATCTATGTTGACTAACTCGCAAACCTCCACTTTCACAGAATCACCTAATTTTCCAGCAGCCTCCAGCAACAAAATCAGAGTCCGTCAGTTTATGCAAGGCTTGCAAGATGAAATATCTCAAGCTTTAGAGCAACTAGATGGTGTAGGAAAATTTCGTGAAGATAGCTGGGTACGGGAAGAAGGTGGCGGTGGAAAATCGCGTGTTTTAACTGACGGACAAATCTTTGAACAAGCAGGTGTAAACTTTTCTGAAGTTTGGGGTTCTGGTTTACCCAATTCCATTCTAGCTCAACGTCCAGAGGCTAATGGATATGGTTTTTATGCTACAGGCACTTCATTGGTGTTACATCCACGTAATCCTTATGTACCTACAGTACATTTGAATTATCGTTATTTTGAAGCAGGTCCAGTTTGGTGGTTCGGTGGTGGTGCTGATATGACACCTTATTATCCTTTTGCTGAGGATGCTGTACATTTTCATAAAACTTTAAAGGCAGCTTGTGACCAACACCATCCAGAATATTATCCAGTTTATAAACGTTGGTGCGATGAGTATTTTTACCTGAAACATCGGGGAGAAGCACGGGGTATAGGTGGTATTTTCTTGGATTATCAAGATGGCAAAGGAGCCATATATCGCGGGTCTAATGCTAATGGAGAAGCCGCTCTTTACAGTAATCAGTTAGGATCAATCCCTCCCCGCACTTGGGATGATATATTTGCGCTAGTACAAGATTGTGGTCAGGCTTTTCTACCAGCTTATGTCCCTATTGTCCAAAGGTGTCACACTATGCCCTATGGCGATCGCCAGCGGAATTTCCAACTTTATCGCCGGGGAAGATATGTAGAATTTAATCTGGTTTATGACCGAGGCACAATTTTTGGGTTGCAAACCAATGGACGCACAGAATCAATTCTCATGTCTTTACCTCCTTTAGTCCGATGGGAATATGGCTATCAACCAGAACCACAATCTCCAGAGGCTGAACTATACAACGTTTTTCTGAAACCTCAGGATTGGATAAATTATACCCTCAGTCATGTTTAGGGTAAGCAGATGGAAAGTTAGTTACAAAACTTGATGATGCTAAACTCAAAAGGTGATATTTTTAGCCAAGGAGGTAGAAGGCAGAGGAAGATCAAGTTGATGGTTAAGTTGGTAAGTAAGTTATGCCAGTGAGGTATCATTAGGAATATTGCCACGACGGTTAACTTCTGGTGGCAATGTTGGAAACCTCTATTAAGTATACTTTTTATCGTTCAAACTAAGACTAAGTGGAGGAGTAGTGATTAATATAGACCAAAAGACCCATACCACCCAGGACAAGAATACTGTAATTATTTTGACACCATCAGGTCGTCTAGACATCACTACTGCTTGGCAGTTTCGATTGAAGCTACAGGAGTGCATTTCCAAAGTCAGCCGTCATGTAGTAGTCAATCTAGGACAAGTAAATTTCATTGATAGTTCTGGACTCACTTCTTTAGTGGCTGGGATGCGAGATGCTGATAAAGTTAAAGGTAGCTTCCGTATTTGTAATGTACATCCAGAAGCGAAACTTGTATTTGAAGTGACAATGATGGATTCAGTATTTGAAATATTTGAAACAGAGGATGAAGCTTTAGAAGGTGTTCCTCCCAGCATTGCTAGTAACTAAGTTGGGATTTGAGATTTTGGCAGCAATCTGAGATCTCAAATCCTGACTTCCTGGCAATATCGCCCTGTTCCGTTCCCCGATATAAATAACTTGGCAAACTAACCTTTAAACGAGAGAATAGGAATACGTCGCTGAATAATATTCTGTGTTGTGAATAACGCCCGTACCGTCTCTGATACAAAGCGAACTTTTTATAGCCTTCATACCCATCCGATCAATACTATTTACCGTCGGGTGGTAGAAGAATTGCTAGTAGAAATGCATCTGCTATCAGTTAATGCTGATTTTACCTATAATCTAATTTATGCCTTGGGCGTTGTGACAACTTTCCATCAGTTCATGGAAGGTTATCAGCCAGAACAAGATCAAGAATCTATTTTCCAAGCCTTATGTCAGGCTGTAGAACAAGATTCACAACGCTTGCGACAAGATGCAGATAGATTACAAACCTTGTCCCAAAGCGTACCAGCTAAAGATTTGATTGCTTGGTTGCATCAAGTTGATCTTCTAAACACAGATGCAGATTTTCAAGCACAATTGTCAGCGATCGCCAATAACCCTCATTTTAAATACAGTCGATTATTTGCGATTGGGTTATTTCGTTTATTGGAATTAGCTGATCCAGAAATGGTCAAAGATGATAAACAGCGCCGGGAAACGCTCAAGGCGATCGCTCAAGGGCTAAATTTATCAGAGGATAAACTGAACAAAGACCTAGAACAATATCGCTCAAACCTAGAAAAAATAGCCCAAGCTTTGGTAGTTATGACAGATATACTCTCAGCTGAAAGGAAAAAACGTGATCGGCGACAAAAAGAATCCAACACTGCTGCGACTCCTACCAACAGCAATGAGTGATCGATCAAAAAATATAAAATAGGGAAATTATCAACTTCCCTATTTTTGACCACAAGCGGAGCTAAGGAAAGCTCCGCTAACTATATACTCCCAATAATTGGTACAGTAAATTATTGATCAATGTCAGGGAAAATGCTCCTAAAACTGCACTCCAAATTCCATAACGCAAACGGAATCCCTCAACTAACCAAGCAGCAATACTGAAACAGGCAACAGCTAGCATGAATGTGAAAATACCAGATAATAAGTCAACAGTGACAAGATTTGGTATTTTAAACAGAAATATGAGAATTGGTCTCACTAATGCAGTAACGATACCTAAAACAGCAGCGGAAACAAAAGCTTTTCCTGGGGTATCGATTTCTACTCCCAAAGGTAATTTGCTAATAATCCACAAGCTGATAGAAGTAACTATCCAAACAATTAACAGTGTTCCTATATTCATTGCCACAATCCCAGCAAAAGTAAATGGCGGTCAGCGGAAAACTATTTGGTCTATTGATGGGAAAATTTATGAAGCTTAACCAAATTACCTTTAAATTAGCAGAGTTTTTTGATCCGACTGGCATTTATTTCAAATATCTTTAGGTTTGATCAATTTTGATTTAACAAGAGATTTTGGATCTGGACATACTCTTGCTTGACAGTTAATAACAGTAATATTTATGAAGACAGCTTGGCTAATTACATTATGTAAACAGCATTTTTCTCTAGCAAAACTCTGCTTACTGACGCTGGCGATCGCCATCTTATTGCGAATACTTTACGTAGGTAGTAGAGAGCTTTGGTACGATGAGGTTTTATCTCTACTGCTTTCCACTAGCCAGAAGTCTGCTTACCATTCACCAGGGGACATGGTAGTGATGCTAAATGGATACACACATTTACTGCATCTACCCGCAGAAACAGGTTTGCGAGATTTTCTGTTAACTCTCAGAAACTTGCTGAAAAGTCTCTTAGGCGGAGAACCTCATCCACCGCTATTTTTTCTGATGCAACACTTTTGGTTGCGCCTCTGGGGCTATTCAGAAATAGCCCTCAGGAGTTTAAACTTAATAATTAGCATTATTGCATTATTTAGCGCTTATGGTTTGGGTAAACACTTATTAGGACATCGAGGCGGATTAGTTCTGGCGGCGTTATTGAGTGTAAATCCCTTTTATTTATTTCACTCGCTAAATATGCGGATGTATGCTCCTCTGATTTTGTGGACAACTCTTAGCGCTTGGTCTTTACTTCGTTTAATCGATGAAGAAAAAGATGTCAATAATATTAGCAGCAATATTAGTAGCAATATTAGCAGCGATTACCAACATCAACTACTTTGGAAGGGATTGTTAATTTTTTCTGTCGCTTGTGGTTTATTAACCTTCTATCTGTATGCTTACTGGCTAATTGTCTTGGGAGTTTTAGCCATTTACCTAGATAGACAACATTGGTTTAAACACGGATTGAGGCTAGGAATCGGGGTTTTAGTTACTCTACCCTGGATACTATGGGGTACGATTAAGCAGCTACATAATGCGGATATAGATCGTTTTAGCAAAATACCAACAAATGTTAGTCCCTGGCTACAACACTTGCAAGATTTTTGCCAAACGATCGCAACCGATCTACTAGTTGGAGACTGGACAACAAGTATGTCATCAACTAGTTTGGTATTGATAGGCTGTTTAGTGGTAGGAGCGTTGATTTACCTTAGTTTCGCTCTCTGGAAACAGGGAGAGAAGAAAAACTTAGTTACAGCTTTGATTTTAGGGATATTACCAATAATGTTATCTTTGTTTGTAGACATTATTACTAATAAATTTACCCTAGGATTTGGCTGGGGAAGGACAATGATTATTATTATTCCTGGCTGTTTATTTTTAATAACTCTATGGCTGGAAAAAGTAGTAACTAAACAATGGTCAATACCTATAGCTATGAGCTTATTGCTCTTGTATATCACAATTAGCATTGGAGATTTTAGCTGGCGACATCGTTCAATGTTTCATACAATCTCTGAACTAGTCTCACAGAATCAGGGTCAGCCAACTTTAATTGCGATGAACTCTAAAGCTTGGGGACATGTACTGCGCTTGGTTTACTATATTCCATCTAGTTCTCCAGTAATGTTGTTAGCTCAACACCCAGCAGATTTAGCAAATTCTTTGACCTCAGTTCTACAAGAATTACCTGAAAAATATCCGCGGATTATTTGGTTGGATAGCTTTGACCCGGTTTGGGCTAAATTACCAACATCGGTAGAGGTAGATAGAGAAAGAGAGAAAGTTCAACGGATTCTATCGTCTCGCTACCAACTTAAACAGAGTGTAGATCTTGTAGGAACAATGAGCCTCGATCATTTTACGGCTAGTGTTTACGTCAAATAGAAATTGATAGAAATTGGATGCATTTTCAAGTTCTTGCTTTTTGATTTGACTGTTCTAACCGCGGTGTGGCTTTATTCCAGTAGAGCTGATTATCTCAGCTTCCTGAATCATATAGATATCATTCTTTTGAATGTCTCTAAGTTGAACATGTAAAAGCTGATCCTGAGTGGAAATATCTAATTTACTGGGTATAGTTGGTGAAGAGAAACATGGATCGTAACTAGGACATATGTAGACAAACTTGGGATAACCTTGTTCATGTAAGGCTAAACTTAACTGATTAAAGCTATCTAGTTTATTCGTGAGGAAAAATATTTTGTCTCGAAAGGCAACTTCAAATGTTTGGCTAACATACTGATGAGCTACAGCAACAATTTTGTTACTATCTTTACGTAAAAAATTCAGGACATCTAAGGTTTCCTTAACTCCATTGATATAACAGAAATTTATTCCCATAATGGTATTTATATTGAAACTTGTGATCAACAATGCGAGGAAGAAGGTACTGCTAATATATCTAATACCGAATTTTTTAATAGATAAAGTCCAGTTAAGGAGGAATACTAATAGTAAACTGAAGAGAGGAATCAGAATTAATAAAAATCTCGGACTCCACTGTCTACCACCATCACTGGGAAGAAGTATTGGTACTATAAAAATAAAGGGTATGGCTATTAATAATATCTTTCTTATGGGGGATGCTATTTTGAATCCCTGATGAAATACAGATAATACAGTCAACACAATAGTCAGGTAAATCAGGGGAAAATGTTCTTGAAAGTTATTCCACAAATTACCAAAAATTTGCTTGGCTACCCGCAGTCTTTGTCTGAGGGAAAATTCTTCTACAACTTGTAGCGCATGAACACCTAAAGGATAGCCATAAATTAATTTATTGGTAAGGAAGAAACAAGAAACTGGTAAAATCAGGCTAATCAGAAATATGGTTTTATTTTTACTTACAATATTGAAATAACTAAATTTATCTAGATATGAAACTATTACTAGCACCAATAAAACTGCAACTATAGCTAGAAATTCTGGTCTAAACCAAACTGATAAGCCTATTAATACACCACTCACAACAGCATTTTTTTTGGTAAAAGCTGTTTCTTCTTGAGTGAGGATAATTGCAAATCCGCCAAAAGCTAGGCTAACGGCTAGGGTATGTTCCCAATAAATAGAACTATACATGGTTAGGGGAGAAGCAAATATTAGAGTGGCTAGACCAGCGGATATTGCCAGTATACTGAGTTGAAAAAACTGGCAAATTCTATAGAAATTAAACCAGATGATCCAGGTAGACAATAATGGAATTATATACAAACCTCTAAAACCAAACAAAGCATAAAAAGGCGCTGTGACTAGAGGAAAAGTGAAAGGAAAAGTAATGTAGTAACGACTTGATATTTTATAAATAAAAGGCTGTGCAAAAGGATACATCCCTTTATCCCAAAGATTGTGTGTCCATGGTGGTACTGATAAATCTAAATCAAAATTTAGATTTCCAGCACTAAACTGTTTTGTCAGTAGGGTTTTCAAACCTGCATCTCCACTAAAGTGAATTTCATCAGGTATCAGTGATAGCAAGCACAAGGAGAGAATTACACCAGACAAGATGATCGCCAAAGGTACTATTTTAGATAATTTAATCATCAGATTAACGGTTTCCTACGCCCGATAAGTACAAGCCTATTTGAGAATTATAACCGTATATTGTGATTCAATAAGAGATTTTGGATCTCGACATACTCTTGCTTGACAGTGAATATAGGTAAATGATTTAATCGACTCTCCAAGACAATGGGAACTCCTGTAGGAAATTCTGCAATATGGGATAACCACCAAGTCTCAGGCGTAATTCGCGAGTGAATATCCTGTCGTCCATCATTATCTGAAATATGAATTTCCAAAAGTCTCTCTAAAGGTAGTTTTAATAATTGTAATTTGGTTGATATACTATAACATCACAGAAAAAGAGCAAAAGCTAAATATAAAAAGCGTTATTCCATAGTACTGCAGTACTATGGAATAAAAATACGTGTTTTACATATAAATACTTACATAATCATCTATTCCTTTTCGACAAATTCCTTATCACGATATCTATCTGTAGAAGGAGGAAAACTGCTCAAGGCTGGAACTAATATTAAAAGTAACTTCTAAATAATCTTTCCCTCTCGAATTGCTCTACAACTAAGAGGGGGTAGGTTGTTAGATGCATATTCTCTCCCCTTGGGCCCGTGCGGGTCTGGGGGGAGAGAATTTGGCTTTATTCCTTGACAATTCTTAAGAATCTCCAACCACTTTACCTCGGAAAACAACGTAGTTATATACATTGTAAGCCAAGACAATCGGAATCAGAAAACCAATGAAACTGAGCATAAACACAAGGGAACTCATAGCCGCTGCTGCTTGATAAATGGTGACGCTAGGCGGAATGATATTGGGAAAGATGATAAACCCTAACCCAATGAATGAAACGGAGAACAAGAGGAATGTCCAAATCAAGGGTGTATTCTCTTCTCGGTTTTTTAAACTTTGTAAAAGTAACCAGACTAGTACTATTCCCAATAGGGGAATCAGCCCAAAAATAAAAACCATTGGTGATGTAAATAACAAAGCTCGTGCTTGTCCCGATAGAAGTGGGGTAGTAACTGTAATAAACACCGCACCTGCTAAAGTTGTCCAAGTGGCAATTGTGGCGGTTTTATAATGGGTGTTTTGTAATTCACCAGAGGTTTTGAGAATCAAATAGCTAGATCCAATCAGAACATAACCTTGAATTAATGTCAGCGCCACAATGACTGATCGCCAAGTTAGCCAATCCCACATACCTCCAGTAAAATGTCCAGCAGCATCCACCTTAATTCCTTCAAATACACTACCCAGAGCAAAGCCTTGTCCTAATGCTGCTAGGAAACTACCGACTCCAAAGGTAATATTCCAGACTAATTTGTTATCTGCATTCTCGCGGAACTCAAAGGATACGGCTCGCAGGATCAAACCTACTACCATAATTACTGCTGGTAGATAGAGTGCATTCAAAATTGTGGCGTATGCTAGGGGAAAGGCTCCGAATAATGACCCGCCCATTAATATCAGCCAAGTTTCATTAGCATCCCAAACATTTCCCAGACTGGTCATTAAGATACTACGTCTTTCTTCACTGGAAGCTGTTAGGGAGAGAATCCCCACTCCCAGATCAAATCCATCTAAGAGAACGTAGAGAAATAGAAACAATCCCAAAATAAAAAACCAAACCTGGGGTAGAAAATATTGTAGTGGTTCCATTGGTGCCTCCTACTGTTGAGCTTCTACTGGACGACTATCTTGTTGATGTTGCGCAAGTTCAAGTCCCAGCGCGGGTTGACCGCCAAATACAGGAGCAGGTATTTCCAAATTCGGTCCTTTACGAATAATCCGACTAGCAAAGAACAGTGTTACTACAAGAAGAACACTGTACATACTACCCAAACCCACTAGAGAAAATAGAACTTCACCTGGGGGTATATGGGATGCTGAATCGACAGTACGCATTTGTCCATATACAATCCAGGGTTGTCTTCCTACACAGCGGACAATCCAACCTGTTTCTACAGCTAAATAACCTAAAGGAGCCGCGAAAATCCAACCGCGCATCAGCCATTTTTCTTGGATGATAGCTCCTCCTGTCAATTTACCCCGTAGCCATTGAATGACACTGACGATCATCAAAGCAGCAAAGAATATACCAATACCTGACATAACCCGGAATGAGTAGTAAATCAAGCCGATCATATGAGGACGGTTAGCAGGTTCCCATTCATTCAAACCTTTTACTGGTTGATCTAAAGTTGGTTTCAGTTCTAATATGTAACTCAACGCGCCGGGAACTTTTATTTCCCAATCATTTCGCTGGGCGCGATCATTGGGAATTGCCAGTAAACTCCAATCTGCGGGAGTTCCAACCGGAATTGTCTTCCACTGTGCTTCCATTGCAGCAAGTTTTGCTGGCTGATAATGATAAACCTGCTCGGCGCTGAGATGACCAAGAAAAATTTGTAATGGGGCGATCGCAATCAATACCGCCAGTACCACTTTAAACGACTTAGCAAAGAATTCAGCATGACGCTGCTTTAATACATACCAAGCACTAATACCACCAATCACAAATAGGGAAGTTTCCAATGTGGCAAAGAACATATGGAGAAAACTGTTGACCATGAATGGGTTAGCGATCGCCTGGAAATAATCCTGTACGACAAACTTACCATTGATAAACTGTCCTCCAGCCGGAGTTTGGAGCCAGGAATTAGCTGAGAGAATCCAGAATGTGGAAAGGTTGGCTCCAAATGCTACCAAAATTGTGGAAATGAAGTGAATCACAGGGGGTACTCGTTCCCAGCCAAACAGCATAATTCCCAGAAAACTGGCTTCTAACATAAATGCCATTGTGCCTTCAAATCCCAGCACAGTCCCAAAGAAATCACCAACGGATTCGGAAAAGGGAGCCCAATTTAGACCGAACTGAAACGCCATGGGTAATCCTGTCGCTACCCCAATACCAAAGTTGAGGACATACAACTTTGACCAGAAGCGAGCATGACGATAATAATCCAAATTGCGTGTCTTTAACCATAACCCTTCAATCACGATGAGATAGATCGCCATACCTGTGGTTAAAACAGGCCATAGCATGTGGAAAATCGCGGTCAAGGCAAATTGAAGTCGTGATAGTGCAACTGTATCAGAGAAGAACTGCATAAACTTTCCTTGTTGTAATAGGCTTGAAATCCTCATATGAGGTTCTTCTCAAGACCTAATTGAGGTAGTGGGTGAGTAGTATCTGTAAATATAGATTTCTATTCTATGCTGAAAAATCTTTTCAGACAAATCATCCTTACACCCAACAGCAACTCCAAATTCAAAATTTGATGCTGATGAAAACCTTACACCAAGAGAACTTTACAATTCTTAATAATCTGGGTGATCGTTAAAACGGCGTAAAATCATTCTGAATTTGGAATTACTGGATTTTGAGGCAATTTTCACACCTGATCAACCAGTCATCTTTGCTTTTCATGGTTATCCCTGGCTAATTCATCGCTTAACATTTCCTTGAAGTGGTATGTTTTTTAATTAAAGTGTGAATTAAAGTGTGAATTTATGCCTAGAACTCCTAACGAATACGCTGTGTTTCTCCTCCTAGAAAGTGGTCATCGAGAAGAAGTGAGATTTCTCACTATCCAAGACTTTCAAAAATGGTATAGTGGTGAACTTGTTCCCAAATCGGCTTCTAATGACTTTATTAGTGTACCGATTAAGAACATTCAGGGAGAATATATGGTAGTGCGCCCATCCAAGATTGTCGGGATTAGGGTAGAACCTGTTTTCAGCTCTAGCATAGAAAGATAATTAAATATTAAAGATGAAAGAAACTCTTACTTTATTGTGCTTAACTCTAGGAGTTCTCCTCGCTAGTCCAGTACAGTCATCTGTTGCTCAATTCAGTCAGATTAAACCAACAGCATATCGTCTACCATTACATATACCAATAAAACCGTCACCATCAGCAGTACTTAAGCCAGTTAATATAGGCGCTAATTTAGGTTGGGATGACCAGATTTGGGGTAGTAGAGGACAAAAAAGTCCAGGTAATCTCTCTATGTCTGGTGATAGCCAAGCTTTGTTAGATTCGATCGCTCATAGCCTGCATTATCTGGAAACAGGAGATGCGATCAAAGCGTATCAAAATTATCCAATTAGGGAAATTACCCTTGACCGCGTGCGTCGTAGTTTGCTTCACTTCCGTGAGTTAGTCTTAAGTTCCCATTCACCGGATGAATTACAAGCTGCTGTCCGGCGGGATTTTGTCTTTTACCAATCTGTCGGTAACGATGGTAGAGGTAATGTTAGGTTCACGGCTTATTATGAGCCAGTTTATAGCGCTAGCCGTGTGCAAACACCAGTATATAAATATCCTATATATCGTCTACCACCCAATTTTCAAAAATGGCGTAAACCTCATCCTAAAAGGATTGAATTGGAAGGAAGAGATGGTTTATTGGGGAATAGGAGTAAATTGCATGGTTTAGAAATGTTCTGGTTTCGCGATCGCTTTGAAGCTTACATGGTACAAATCCAAGGTTCTGCTCACCTAACATTGACTGATGGACAGATGACCTCCGTTGGCTATGCAGGTGCGACAAATTACCCTTGGACTAGTATCGGAAAGGAACTTGCTAAAGATGGAAAATTACCACGCTCAGAATTGACACTACCAAAGGTGGAGCAGTATTTTCGCCAACACCCGCAAGAGTTAAATGTATATCTTCCACGTTGGCAAAGGTTTGTGTTCTTTAAGGAAACTGGTGATACCCTACCTTTGGGTAGTATTAATATACCAATTACACCAGAGCGTTCTATTGCTACAGATAAGTCTCTTATGCCTCCTGGTGCTTTATCGTTACTCAATATATCTTTACCCTACTATAATGGTAATGGTGGGTTATCATATCATAATGTTAACCGCTTTGCTTTAGACCAAGATGCGGGTAGTGCGATTAAAGGTCCAGGAAGAGTGGATTATTTTATGGGAGTTGGCGAATTAGCAGGCGATCGCGCTGGAGTGACTGGTGGAAATGGGTCAATTTATTATTTACTGCTAAAACAGTAAATCATCCCACAAGTTAAAATGTAGGATATATATATCCTACTCGTTATAGCCATGGGACTATGGGATTTATGGGTTGATTTCGTCATTGTGTCTTATCAACACAATCCGCCACGGTTTATTGAGTTTTTCATGCTTACGCTGTCAATTATTATGCTGGTAATTGCATCTGTTGTACCAGAAAAACCCTATTTAATTCTAGGTTTGAGTTTTCTATTAGGATCGTCTGTCTCAACTTTGGTGAGAGAAGCAATTACACCTTCACAGGAAAGGCTGTTTACTCAAATTACCGCATTACTGCTATTTTCGCTCAGTATTTATGGTTTTGTGAGTTTTCTAGAGATGCTTTGATTAGTCTTAAAATAATTCGTTCAGAGGGAATTGCCGCATTTTATACAATTCTTGCAATTTAAGTTTTTCAGCATATACACATTCAGCATAATATTTATCTTTCTCAGGTTCTAATTCTGGATCGATTTTTTGCCAAAGTGCTTGAAAATGACGACAGCGTTTTTCTCTGATCACTATTTCCATACAAGCTAATGTTGTCTGGATGACTAAAGGAGTACGCATGATATCTTTGGTATTTTTCTCGTTCAGATAAAATAAATGGGAGATTACGTCTAATTCCTCACCTAGTTCTAAATATCTGTTTTGGACGCTAGAAATTAAATTAGTGTCTTCTATGGGCAGTTGTGCTATTTGTTGCCATAAAAGGCGATGATGGGAAAGGCTAAATTCTAGGTCTTGTAATTCTAATGCTGCTATAATTAACTGACGCTGTTCAGGACAATGTAGGTAAATTTTCAGCAATAGGGCTTCTGAGTCTTCTAACAAGCCGCGTTCTGTATTTACTAAGGTCAGCTTGGATGTATGTTGTGATTTGACAGCAGAGCGCCGTAGGGGAATTGGTGTCTTGATTGGCGTAAGTTGAGCTAGAATATTTTCTATGCGCAGGGAAATAAGTCTTGTATCTCCTAAGCTGAGAATTTCGGCGCAGTAGGAAATATAATAGTTACGTGCGTCGCTATTGGCGATCTTTTGTAATAGCTTGATCATTTGTTGCATGACTTGCTGAAAATCGGTCGCTTGTCTTAAATCGCGATCGCTAATCATTTGCTGAATTTGCCAATCTAGCCAAAGTGGAGCTTGATCTAATAGTTTCTGGTAATCTGCTGGTGAATGACTGCGCAGGTACTCATCAGCGTCTTTACCTTGAGGTAAGTTGAGGATTTTTAAATTAACTTCTCCTTTGTATGCTAAAGCGGCGATCTCACCAATTGCTTTCTCAGTCGCATTAGTTCCAGCCGAGTCAGCATCAAAGTTGAGAACTAATTGTTTTGATTCGCTGTAGCGTAACAAAAGTTTGACCTGTTCTAAGCTTAAAGCAGTACCCAAGGAAGCAACTACATAATTAATTCCAACAGCATGTAGAGCGATCGCATCAAAATACCCTTCTACAACTACAGCTTGATCGAGTTTATTTATTCCCTCCTTGGCTTGATCGAGAGCGAAGAGAGTTTTACCTTTATGGAAAAGTTCTGTTTCTGGAGAGTTTAAATATTTAGGTTGTTCATCTGTGAGAGTTCGTCCACCAAAAGCAATGACTCGTCCTTGAACATCGCGGATGGGAATCATTAAGCGATCGCGGAAAACATCATAATAACTATTTCCATCTTTGCGCGGTTTAATCAATCCGGCTTTTTCCACTAAAGTGACTGGATAGCGTTTGGTTTCGATCAAATAGCGATAGAGAGTTTCCCAACCTACAGGAGCATAACCTAAACCAAATTGTTGGATGGTGGCTTCTCCTAATTGGCGATCGCTACGTAGATACTCCATAGCTTTTTGTCCCAGGGATTGGCGCAGAGCATGTTGATAAAATTGTGCTGCGCAAGCCAGGATTTCGTACAGTTGATCTCGCAAAGACAATTGGCGCTGTAATTCTTGTCTTTGTTCTGGTTCTAAAGTTTTGATGGGAATTTGGTAACGCTGTGCTAAATGCAATACCACATCGGAAAATTGGCGTTTTTCCAATTCCATGAGGAATTTAATGGCGTTTCCGCTAATATCACAACCAAAACAATGATATAGCTGCTTTGTTTGGCTGACTACAAAACTGGGAGTTCTTTCCTCGTGGAAAGGACATAACCCCACAAAGTCTTTTCCTCTTTTACGCAACACAACATAATCTGATATGACATCGACAATATCAGCCCTATGCTTTACGTCTTCAATTGTGTCGGGATGTAAACGGGGAATTAACATTTTAGATGCTAGGTATTTAAAATAAATGAATCAAAGCGGAAGATTAATTTAAGCTAAATTAAGAAATAGGTATTGGCAAAAAAATATAGTGATATAAATCTCTCAAGTCCTTACCACTTCCACAATACTACCATTCTCAGAAATCTGGTAGCTACAAGATCGAATAGCTATGCCATATTGGCATCATTTGGCTACTGGTCTTTTCTGGAAGTAGTAAACGCCAAGTTTTTCCTTCTTGTTGAATTTGTAATAACACTTCAAAACCCTTTTGTGGTTCAGTGAAGCTACGGTGAAGTAGTTTAACGGTTAAATCATAAGTTCCCCGAACCCGGAAAGTTGGTAAGTTCTCAATGTTGAACAGCTTTTGTTCTGTAATGGATAGATGGTTAATATCAAATTTTTGCGAGTCTAAATTTAATTGTTGTGCGATCTGTTCTTGAGTTTTTCCTAGCTGTAGAGCGATCGCTTTTTGGACTAATTCGTGTGTAGGTCGCAATACCAAACTATTACAGGCTGTAACTAACACCATTAAAATAACTGTCAAAACCAAGCGCACCATTGGGGAGAAAGTTCTGGATAATTCATGTATGGTCAATCTATAGTATAACTCCAGGGTGCAAAAGTTTCAGATACTCTCGCCGATAGATATTACCAAAGCCAGATAAAAAATCCATCCTTTGGTAGGAATATCAAATAAATTCCGTATTTTAAGCTACATAATGTCAACACAAATCGCAAATTTTACCCGAAAAATTTAGACATAGTATATTTACTTGGTGTATCTAGATAAACTAAGTTAAGAAAATATTAAAATCAACTCTTACCTCCTGAAAATTAGCCTCAAAAATACTTAATATATAATTAGAACAACCTGATAAATATTAGCACTCACAGTAAGTAAGTGCTAAAGATTGGCTAAAGTAAAATACCGGAATAATAGGCTTATTAGCCTTTGGGAGGACTGAAATGAAGTATACTTTCGACATTGTAGGCGTGTCTCCAGTGTTGCATTTTTTTAGTCACCAACAGCAGAGTTTGGGTAATCCAAAACACCAAGGAGTGGAATATTTTGGTACTCATATTTGTACTTTAGATGCTTTTCTCGCATCTGTAGAACCAGTACCAGCGAAATGGGGTTGGGATTTAGATAACGTAGTTCAAACAGTAATTGAGTTTTGGGTAAATAATTCTGAGAGTATTCAATATTGGAAATCTCGGCTCAAAGATGCTGGTAAAGATAATTTGATTGTGGCTAGGGTAGCAGATTTTACCTGCTTACAGGCGGAATTAGAATCACTGCTAGATAAGAACTGGTAAGGGAGGTAGGGGCGCAAGGCCTTGCGCCCCTACTACATTCTCCCAAGTCCTAGATGCGCCATCTTCCTTGCAGTTCTTCTCAAGTCCTTTCCAAAGCTTGCAGAACTTTGAGATATAAATTTTCAACGCGTTTAATTTGGATTTCGCCGATCGCAGCATAATGCTCTAGACCAGGAGAACCATTAACTTCTAAGAGATAATAATCTCCGATTGGTTCTGTAATATTGCTGGTAATTATATCTACACCAGCTAACCTCAAAGCCATATCTTTAGCAATATTAACTGCTAATTTCTGAAAATCTGAATGGATACTATCAGTTAAATCTACAGCTTCCCCTCCACTGGATAAATTAGCATTGTCTAGCAAATAAACTCGCGTGTTCTGGGAAATAATACTATTAAAATCTAGGTTTTGTCTTTGCAATTTCTGGTAAATTCGGAAGTCATTCAAATCAAAAATTGTCTTTCTATTCATTGACAGCAAACTTGCTTTTTTTTGTTGAACTAATTGGAAAATACTAGATTCTCCATCGCCAACAACAGATAAGGGAATTCTTTGATAAGCTGCAGCAACTTCATCATCTATTACTACTATTCTATAATCATTTCCCATACAGAATTTTTCGACCATGAATGCAGAAGTAATTTCTAAGATTTCTTCCGCGGCTTTATAATATTCTTTGCGGTTATGTACTTTTGTCACTAGTATTCCTTGACTAAGTTTCAATGGTTTAACAATTACAGGAAAGCCAATTTTCTTAGCAAAACTGAATCCTTCATCAATATCTCTAGGATTTCCTAATCTTGTACATAATTTTTTGCTAAAAAAAGTTTGTCCTTCCGGAACAGCATATCCAAAGTTTTTCAGAAAGAAATGAGAAAAAGCTTTATCTTTTGCTAGTGTAGCCGAGCCATAGCCATTAATATTTAATTTACTTCTACTAAAACATAATTTTTTGCCATTTTTGAATGTAATATACCCGACAAGTCTATATTCTGGCTCTATGATGATTTCTGCACCTATATCAGACGCGACTTTCTGCAATATTGATGTAATAAATGCCATTTTACTGTTAAAGTTAGATATGCCAAAAATCAGTTTATCTAATTTACAGCAAATTTTAGGAAAGTCGTTGATAAATTTTCTCTCAATGGATTAGCAAAGTTTCAGGATATTGTGTATTACCTAAATGTGATCGCACAGACTTACTTCAGTCTTCTTGCTGATTCACAATTGTGTTAAAACACTAAGTGTTGACAATCTTTGAATTATGTAATAACAAAGTGGCATCATCAAAAAAGGCGTGCTGCGAATTTCTCTTGGGAAACACGCCCACGCCCCTAACTCAAATTCATAATGGATTAATACAATCATGCCACAAGATACGGAATACAAAAATATCAAGTCAGAAAATCAGGCGATCGCTTATAGAAACCGGCTCAATGGGTGGGCTATCGTGCGTGACGATGGGAATTCTCAACGTGTGGTTGTTGCCCGCTTTCGTACTCGATCAGACGGAGATGGTTATCTCCAACACTTACGTCAACTGATTCCCAATACTACTTTTGAGCTTGTTTTTGATTGTCCCGCCTAAAGCCAAATCGGAAATTTAACAGTGGATTTAGATGATTTATCTTGGTAAAGACAAAAAATTTAGGACGTAGGTAGATAGTTTGCATAATTCTGATATAATCGATTATAATAAGCTCTACCCCTGGGACTTACAAGTATAATCGATTTAATGGGGTAAGCGGATGTTTTTAAATGAATTATTCCAATGTGTAGGGATGCAAGGCCTTGCGCCCCTACTTGATAGATTTGAATCACTCCACTGTATAGGCGATCGCGAGTAGACATTTTCCAGTAAAATTGGCTCTTGAGACATAGCGGAGGCTAAAACGATGACTCGTGTCATCATTGTGCGTCATGGTCAGAGTACTTACAACACTGAAGGGCGCATTCAAGGGCGAACTGACGTGTCTACTTTAACGGATAAAGGTCGTGAACAAGCTGCTTTAGTAGGTAAAGCGCTGAGTGGGATTGTCTTTAATGCAATTTACAGTAGTCCTCTGGGACGGACAAAGTTAACTGCTGAAATTATTCAGAGTGAATTAGCACTCGTGTCTGTCCCTGTTCTCCCTTCTGCTAATTTATTGGAAGTGGATTTGCCCTTATGGGAAGGGATGTTAGCTACTGAAGTCAAAGGAAAATTTCAGGAAGATTATCAGATCTGGAAAGACAAACCCGATCAACTGCGGATGCTTATCCATGATGCAACAGGAAGTAGAGAAGATTTCCCCATACTTTCTTTGTACAACCAAGCAGAACAGTTTTGGCAAGAAACTTTACCTCAGCATCAAGGAGAAACTCTCTTAATTGTGGGACACAACGGTATTAATCGCGCTCTGATTAGTACCGCTCTAGGTATTTCACCCAGCCGTTATCATTGCTTACGACAATCTAACTGCGGGATTAGCGTCCTGAATTTCTCTGGAGGTTTTGGCGAACCAGTACAGCTAGAATCTATGAACCAAACCCAACATTTGGGAGAAATTCTGCCTAATTGGCAACCAGCGAGTCCCGGAGTGCGATTATTATTAGTACGTCATGGTGAAACTGAATGGAATCGCCAAGGCAAATTTCAAGGTCAAATCGATATTCCTTTGAACGATCATGGTCGCTTACAAGCAATCAAGGCGGGAGAATTTCTCAAAGATGTCCCAATTGATTTTGCTAGCAGTAGCACCATGTCACGCCCAAAAGAAACAGCAGAAATTATACTTAAATATCATCAGCATATAGATTTGCAGTTGTATGAGAATTTAAGAGAAATTGGTCATGGACTTTGGGAAGGCAAATTTGAATCGGAAATAGAGCAAGAATTTCCAGGAGACCTGCAACGCTGGCGCACACTTCCAGCAGAAGTCCAAATGCCTGAAGGAGAAAATCTTCAACAAGTGCAAGAACGCGGTGTTGGTGCTTGGCAGGAAATATTACAGACTGCACTGACAAAGCATGATCAAACTGGTCTAGTAGTAGCTCATGATGCTATTAATAAAACTTTGCTATGTCATATTCTCGGTTTATCTCTAGAAAATTTCTGGAGTTTCCGCCAGGGAAATGGTGCAGTTAGTGTAATTAGCTATTCTACTGACAGCCGTGATTTGCCAGTATTGGAAGCAATGAATATTACTGGGCATTTGGATAGTGGTGTACTTGATCAGACCGCCACAGGAGCGCTTTAAGAAGGCAGGAGGACGAAGGCAGGAGGCAGGAGGTAAATCCAAGATTTGAACTTTTAAATCCGCACCAAGTAAGTAAAAAACTCTTTCCTCCTGCCTTCTGCCTCCTGCCCTCTGCCTCTCTACTCAAATCCTTTCCTATTTACTGATTCTCATGACAGAACTGTTACAACAAGTAAGATTAATTGATCCAGTTACTAGAACTGACCAAGTTGTTGATGTCCTGATTGGCGATGGTTATATCCGAGAAATAGCACCCAAGATTACTGCTATTGATTCTGAAACCTCAGTCTACAATTGTCGGGGACTAGTCCTCGGTTCTGGATTAGTTGATTTGTACAGCCATTCCGGTGAACCAGGATTTGAAGAAAGAGAAACTTTGACTTCTCTATCACAAGCTGCTGCGGCTGGCGGTTTTACTAGAATAAATATTTTACCTAATACAACTCCTGCAATCGATCGCCCCGCAGTAGTAGCACAGATACAGCAGAATATCAGTAAAAAAGAGATTGGTTCTCCTATTCCCCGATTACAAATTTGGGGTGGAATTACTTTGGACTTGGCTGGTAAGCAATTAGCGGAATTATCAGATTTAGCAGCAGCAGGAGTTATCGGGTTTACCGATAATCAACCTTGGGAAAATTTGGCGATTGTACATCGGGTATTGGAATATTGCCAAAATTTCAATAAACTGATCGCTTTCTTTCCTGGCGATCGCGGTCTTTTAGCCAATGGAGTCATGCGTGAAGGAACAATCGCATTACGTCTGGGATTATCCCCAATTCCAGTAATTGCTGAAACTACTGCTTTGGCTGCTTTATTGGAATTAGTCGCTGCGATTGGTACACCTGTGCATATTATGAGAGTGTCCACTGCTCGTAGTGTGGAACTGATCGCTAGAGCCAAATCTCAAGGTTTACCCATCACTGCTAGTACTACTTGGATGCACCTCTTGCTGGATACAAGGGCGCTGAATAATTATCATACGTCATTACGTTTAAATCCGCCTTTGGGAAATCGTGATGATATGCTCATGTTGAGAGATGCTGTCCGCACAGGAATTATCGATGCGATCGCTATTGACCATACACCATACACTTTTGAGGAAAAAGTGCAAGCTTTCGCTGAAGCACTACCAGGCGCTATAGGATTAGAAATAGCATTACCGTTACTTTGGCAAAATCTAGTGGAGACTCAAGAGTTTCAACCTTTGGAGTTATGGCGGGCTTTAAGTACCAATCCTCTATCTTGTTTGAATCAGAAAACTCAGGCGATATCCCTTGGTGTTCCAGCAGAACTTACCTTATTTGACCCACAAGAAACTTGGGTAGTTGATCGAGCTCATCTACATACACTTGCTCAAAACACACCTTGGTTCGGCGAAGAAATTCGCGGAAAAGTCAGAAGAATTTGGTGTTAATCGCCAAATTTGATGAAAATACTCTACTAATATCTAAATTTCAATTAATTTAAATTCACCAAAGTCGCATTTAAATAAGTTTATGAATATCTTGGATTTTCATCATGTAGCAATCATTTGCTCTGATTATCAGCGCTCAAAAAAATTCTACGTTGATATATTAGGTTTCCAGATTATTCAAGAAACATTCCGCGCTCACAGGAACTCATATAAATTAGACTTGCGAGTGGGGTGGACATATGGCGTTTAACGACACCTCTTATTGTCTTAATGTAACTACTTTAATTGATCTCACTTGACAAATCGGTTTATTGATTTTTTCAGCAGTAATTAATTCATCTGCGGTTCCAATCATTGCAGCAGCAACGTGAATTGCATCAATCCCATTAAGCCCATTATTATTAATAATCTCATTATAAGCACATTCTAATAATTGTTGGTTAGGCTCTATCCATTTATTAACCCCATCAAAAAATGTTTGATAAAAATCTGCTTCCTCATAACTGTTATTTCTTATAGCATGAGGTAACACTTCTAATTTTACGTAATAACTAGAAATAAAGTATCGTTCTGCACTAGCTAAAATTGCTAGGGCTTTTTGAGAAATACCATCACTATTATCTAGTCTAGCTGCTGCTATTAATACACAGGAATCTATATAAGTTCTCTTCACTTGATTATTGATTTTCTATTTGTTGTTCTAGGTAGCCATCAAATTCTGCTAAAGTTAAAAGCGGCTCTCCAGACATAATTATTTGTTCTTTAATTTTAAAAAGCTTTCTTCCTAAATCAGTTTCACAATTTTTCCAATTGATTGTTCCTGTAACAGAATTAATAAATTTCTGTAGAGTTTTTTCATGCTGCTTAACTTTTTCCTTAATTATATTCCTTTCTTCAGGTGTAATTAAACCTTCATTAACAGAATAAACATCCATGAAAGGATTCTTGATTGATTTATTATATTCAGAAATTTTCAAGGCGAATTCTCTTAAAAATTCTTGTGTATCTAATGAATAAAAATCCCAACATTCAATAACAGATTTAGTCATTAAATTTAACGCTTGGTCATGCTTCTCAAAAAAATTCTGTTCATCATCACCCGTAGCAATCTCTAATAACATTTGCATTGCTTTCTGAAATTCCTTGCTTCCTGATAATAAACTTTCTTTGATTTCTTTAATAGATTTACCCTTTCCTTGGGCTATTTTCATATAGTCATCAAACTTATTTTTGTCCTCAGCGTTATAACCAAACCCAGCAGAACGATTTAAAATTTTGATAGTCTTTTTTAAATCATTTGCAATGGTATGTTTTGCATTCTCTATTTCTGTAGTATCTAAGGTTATGTTGGACATTGGTTTAGTACAATAAATAAATCATTGATAGGGACAAATCATAGTAAGACAAATATTACCTTCCTAATACATATCAAAGTTTTAATATGTTATAATACATACTAATAAACAAGATTTAATGCTTGCATATGTGTCTTCATTTACTATCATAGTACTTTATTCATTGCTTGGCAAGCCATTGAGCCAGTTGATATACTGCAAAACATTCATGCTGTATCGAACATCACTTATAGTTCTCCTCCATTTCCCTGCCTCCTTTTATATATAGCAAATTGCAGGTAAAAGAGGTACAAAATTTTATCAGAAAACCTTATGCTAAAAGACTTTTACCACTGTTCCCCGTTCCCTGTTCCCTGTTCCCTGCTGTATCAGGTAGCTGAAGCACTACCAGGTGCTATAGGATTAGAAATAGCATTACCTTTACTGGTGTTAATCGCCAAATTTGATGAAAATACTCTACTAAGATCTAAGTTTCAATTAATTTAAATTCACCAAAGTCGCATTTAAAGAAGTTTATGAATATCTTGGATTTTCATCATGTAGCAATTATTTGTTCTGACTATCAGCGCTCAAAAAAATTCTACGTTGATATTTTAGGTTTCCAGATTATTCAAGAAACATTCCGCGCTCACAGGAATTCCTATAAATTAGATTTGCGTGTCGGAAAAAACTCGCAAATTGAACTCTTTTCCTTTCCTGATCCACCCCAAAGAGTTAATCATCCCGAAGCTTGCGGTTTAAGACATTTAGCTTTCAAAGTCGATGACATTGCTGCGTCGGTCGATTTTTTAAAGAAATCTCACATTGAAGTGGAACCGATTAGAATAGACGAAATTACAGGGAAGAAGTTTACTTTTTTTCAAGACCCAGATGGTTTACCGTTGGAAATTTATCAGGGATAAGTTTTTCCCCCTCGTCTTTATATAGGGAACATATTGCGGGGATGTACATTCTGATGATATAATAAATGAGCCCCGTAAAGTTCAATTATGGCTCGGATCACAACTCAGCCTTTTAAAAGCTTTGCGGCTTTAGAAGCAAAGTGGGTCAGAGTGAATTTATCTATTTTTACTATGTTTGGAGATTAGAAAATTCTAGGCGTTAGAGTCGGTCTGTCTATGAGCTACTCTCGTCCTGCGTGTCATTGCTATCAAGATAGCGCCACTTATGGTCGGGACTAGTGCGGACTCGCCCTCCCAAGGTACACTGCTGGTTGCTGATGTATACGTAACTCCCGCCAACCCACCGCTATTAGTCAGGTCTACACCACTGCCACTAATGCCATTGTACTATATATGTGCTTAAGCATGGGGCGTTTGCATCCTATCTATAATTCTTTTGTATATTCAATCTGTAAATAGTTCTACTACGTATTACAATACTTAGGGAATAGGGGGATTCAAATATTTTACGGTATCATTTAACATTTTGGTTATGACTTAATATTTATAACCGGATTTTATACATCAGATATATTAAGTACTTGCCTGAGTAAAGCTTGATCTGCTAATTTAGCCTTTAAGCGACCATTTTCCACATCGCGAATCCAACTTTGGCTTTTACCTGTAAGCTTCGCTAGTTCTCGTTGAGAGATATTTAGATTTTTTCTCGCTTGGGATACTGTTTCACCCAATAGATCGCCCGTATTTTTAGGGTTTTTTGGCGCTTTATTAGTGCGTTGCTGCTGCTTCTTATTGGCGACTGTTCTATTTTGCTCCCAATCTTCCGTCAATTCAAAAGATAAAATCCGCGCATTCATCAGCAGATCCCATTTACCACGAGGTCCGCTATCTGTCAGACGAGTTTCATTCCCACCATCATTAATCCAAAATTCTAATGCTTCATCTGGGTCTTCGGGAAGTTCCACTAACTTAGCCCATAATGGTTGAATTGTAGTTGGGTAAGTTACTGGATCAAAAATTGGTTTAATCCCATGATGATTCAAAACTTCCAAATCATTTTCAAAAGTCCGTACCAAACGCTTCCGTTCTTCCCTTTGTCTCGCAGCCAATGTAACTTTTTCCTCACCGTAAGCAACGCGCAGCAAGGTAGGAATAGTAATACGTTGTTCCTTACCCATTTTGGTTTTAAACAATAACCACAACATTAATCTCACAGCACCTTCATGTTGTTGCCATAAGCTCATAACTGTAGTTAATAGCGTCTTAGGTAAAATTCCATATTGATAAAATGCCTTCTTTTCCTTACAAGCTTGCTTATTCAGAAAATGCTGTGACCAAATTCCAGCCTTGATTTTAAATGTCATACCAATGAGGTATTTACACCCTTCATCGTCTGATTGAAAATGGTGTTTAATACTGGTTAAGTGCCATATATGGGTATTTGTAATGGAAAATCCGGGAACTTGACCCTGTTGAGGCCAATCAATGGAAACCATGAGGGAGCAAGCTTGAAGAACAATATGCTTAATTAAGGCTAGTTTAGTATTTTTATTTAAATCTTTGCGCTTCTCTAAACCCAAATATTTTTCAATTTGGCGCTCATCGATCGCAAATTCCTGTACCCAAGGCTGCTCTAAAGCTGTAATCTGCGCCGCAAAAATTAGATGGATACAAGCTGCTCTAATATCTAGATGACTAATTTGCGCCAAATCTACAGTTGGTTGACCGGGGGAAAATGTCTCTTGGATCTGGAAAGCGATCGCACCTCGACCTTGATTAACTTGTCTGCTATAGCACAAATTACCAGACTCATCTTTTTCCCAATGTAAAGATGTACGTTGTGCTAATAAATTACAAGCTTCCCAAACTACAATCGCAGAAGCAAAGGGGTGATTTTTGCCATTAGAAAATAAATCAGGACTAGTAACATCCCTTGGTTCAACTTTACATCTACCCTTTTTAGACTTTATAGGAATAGGAGCATTTGTGGGACAGACAAGGACACATTGTGGTTCTGGATAATATCCGACACAATTATTGCAAAGTTCCGGATCGATCCAATATTGATTATTTTCTACTTTAATTGCACCCGTAGGACATTCTGGTTGGCAATTGTCACATCCCACGCAATTGTTGTTAGGAATTATATAAGGCATTTGGCTGTATCTTCCTACTCTAATCGTTGAGATGTTTAGTCTGTGCGCCCTCACCCTAAATCCCTCTCCCTGAGGGAGAATTTTCCCCCTCGCCTCTTGGTTGTAGGGGCGCAAGGCCTTGCGCCCCTACTGGGGTGAGGGCGACCTTAGTCTAAGGCTTCATTACTTCTTCATTAACTATACATTTCATAAAGATTTGGAGAAGATTGTTCATAATGAGCGGGGAAAATTTTCTTAATGTTTACAGCTTAATTTGGCGATACATTCTCAGGGAAAGTGTTTTTATAGAACATATACAAACAGAGAATTTAGTAATTTTGATGATTAATTCTTGATAGATTTTTGGTATAAAAGTTACAGAAATTTATTAGGATAATGGAAGAGAAATAAGTCAGCGAAAGTTGATAAAAAGAACTTTTGTAGCATGAATAAAGCCTTAATCTAGGATTAAGATGAAAGTAAGAACTAATTTACGGGCTGAATTGCTGAGGACTAATTATGACAACACTAACAGGGTTGACCTTTGGCGGAAAAACTTGGACACCGAACTTTGTCCAAGAAATTGACAAGGATAAATGTATTGGTTGTGGTAGATGTATTAAAGTATGTGGTTACAACGTTCTAGCATTAAAAGCGATGAACGAAGAGGGAGAATTTGTCGAAGATGAAGATGACGAAGAAATAGAACGTAAGGTAATGACAGTTCTCCACAAAGAAAACTGTATTGGATGCGAAGCATGTTCCCGTATTTGCTCTAAAAATTGTTACAGCCATGCACCATTCAATAACTAATGTATTTGGTGTTTAGCACATATTAATTGCCCAGAAAATTGATCAATCGCCCTCACCCCTAGCCCCCTCTCCCAAGGATACGGTGTACACACAAGTAAAATAGAGTTTTGATCAACTTGTGTGTACACGGTAGTCTCCCAAGGAGGGGGAAAATTCAAAGTCCCTCTCAAGAAAGGGAGAGGGATTTAGGGTGAGTACGATTTAAGCATGTAAACAAGCTTAAGTAGTCAAATATTATGCAGGGTAAAGATTGGTTTGCTAAGGAAGATGGTCAATATCAATGTTGTCAAGCAGTCAGAGATTGGAATTTATTACGTGACAATTATCGTTTTTATCGATTTCTGACTGAAGTAGAAGACGTTCTAAATACTTCCCAGGATGAATTTACCCATTTAGCCGCTATGCGGATGTTAGTTAGGCGGTTAATTGTTAATTCTTATTGGCTAAGAAATCAATTTCTAGAACCAGACCCAAAAACCGGAGTTTCAGTTTTATTACTATACGACGAATTAGGATTTCCCTTAACCGTACAAACAGTGACATTTGCTCCTGGAACAACTTCCAATATTCATAATCATGGAACTTGGGGAGTAGTCGCAGTTTTAAGAGGTCAGGAAAAAAATACAATTTGGCGGCGAACACCTGACCCAAATTCTGCCAATATCCTGGAAACTAGGGGTGAAATTGATTTGTTTCCCGGGGATATTATTAGTTTTACTCAGGATGCTATTCATTGCGTACAAGCTCTGGGTGAAGAACCAACCGTGACATTTAATATATATGGTGAAACTGACTCCAAATTGAGATTTGAGTTCGATCCAGTCAGTCATACTGCTAAAAAATTTTAGGACAAAGTGTGTTAAAATGCGTTACCAAATTTCCTAATTTACCACTCATAATATATTTTACTTGCTGAATCAAGTCGCATCCAACATACTCACAGATCAGCCAAGTCCTCTGTCTCTCTTGAATGACTTATCTTTGTTTAAACTAAATTCAGAGGCGGAGCCAATACTATTTGGTTAATGTTAAAAATCCGTTATATGGTAGGTTGGGTTGAGGTACGAAACCCAACATTATCAATGATTTTGTTGGGTTTCGCTGTTGCTCAACCCAACCTACATAATATTTTTTAGGTTATCCGAACCGTATTGGAGGCGGAGCAACTGAATTTTTTTGTGGAGAGGGGAAAAGCAAAAGTGAGTCTGGAAGTGCGCTATGCGAGGTCTTTTTTAGTAGACCTGAAGGGTTTAGAACCTGTTGCTTACGAACGGGTGTATAGTTTTGTCTTTGTTGAGTGCGTGGAGGAAAAATGGCAATTGCATTTTTTACCTGATTTGAGGCAGTTAGACGATGAGGGTATTTTTTATCGCTTTACCCTGGATAATTATCTTATAGGCATAGAAATTAGGGGTGAAATTATCAAGTTCTTACGTGTCATCCCTATGCCAGATGTCTAAATCCCGGAGTTCCCTAACATTAAAAACTGTATCAGACAAAGCAGGGATCATTAGAACCTTGGATTAGACTGGTGTTGAACTAACTATTTACCTCACATTTCTCTTTATTATGGATGCTAAGGCACTTTGGCAAAAATACCAAGATTGGTTATATTTCCATGAAGGGTTAGGATTATATTTAGATATTAGCCGAATGCGGTTCGATCAAGCTTTTGTGGAATCGTTACGGCTGAAGTTTGACAAAGCTTTTGCTGATATAGCTCTACTGGAGCAGGGGGCGATCGCTAATCCTGACGAACAGCGGATGGTAGGACATTATTGGTTGCGAAATCCTGATCTAGCACCCAGTCCAGAATTGACGCAAGAAATTGTCCAAACTTTAGAACAAATTGTCACTTTTGCCGAAAAAGTGCAAACAGGGGTAATTCACCCCCCTAAAGCCAGCCGATTTACTGATATAATCTCTATTGGTATTGGTGGTTCAGCTTTGGGACCGCAATTTGTGGCTGAAGCTTTATCTTCTGATTTTCCCCCACTGAAGATCCATTTTATCGATAATACCGACCCTACCGGAATTGATCGAGTTCTGACTCAACTCAGAAATAATTTATCTAGTACTTTAGTATTAGTAATTTCTAAATCTGGCAGTACTCCAGAACCCCGTAATGGCATGATTGAAGTTAAAAAAGCTTATGCGGGACAGAACTTAGATTTTCCTCAATATGCAGTAGCCATTACTGGTGTAGATAGCAACTTGGATCAAGTAGCAAAATCTGAAGGTTGGCTAGCCAGATTCCCTATGTATGATTGGGTGGGAGGGCGTACCTCAGAAATGTCTGCCGTAGGACTTGTACCAGCAGCTTTACAGGGGATTGACGTTCACGCCTTGCTAGCAGGTGCTAAGGAAATGGATGATGCTACCCGTGTAGCGAAGATTGAAGATAATCCAGCAGCTTTATTGGCTTTAGCTTGGTATTATGCGGGTAACGGTAAAGGTGAGAAGGATATGGTTGTCCTCCCTTATAAAGATAGCTTATGTCTATTTAGCCGTTATTTACAACAGTTGATTATGGAGTCTTTGGGTAAACAAACAGACTTAGATGGTAATATAGTCAATCAAGGTATTGCTGTTTATGGAAATAAAGGTTCTACAGATCAACATGCTTATGTACAACAATTGCGTGAAGGTGTACCAAACTTCTTTGCTACTTTCATCGAAGTTTTAGCAGACCGGACTGATCCATCACCAGAAATCGATCCCGGTGTTACTTCTGGGGACTATCTCTCAGGATTTCTCCTTGGTACAAGAGAGGCGCTATATGAAAACAGCCGCGACTCAATCACAGTGACAATACCTCAGGTTAATCCTCGGACTGTTGGCGCTCTAATTGCTTTGTATGAAAGGGCTGTGGGATTATATGCTAGTTTAGTCAATATTAATGCCTATCACCAACCTGGAGTAGAAGCAGGGAAAAAAGCTGCTGCTGCGATTCTAAACTTACAAAAACAGGTTGTAGAAGTATTACAAAAAGAACGTAAAGGGCTATTTTTGTCCGAATTGGCGGAAAAAGTTGGTGCTGCGGACAAAGTTGAAGAAATCTACAAGATTATCCGTCATCTCCACGCTAATCAGCGTGGTGTTGTGTTGACCGGAGATTTTAGTAAACCCAATACTTTAAGAGTTTCCTTGAGTTAATATTTTCGGAGTGCGGTGCGTTTGGTCAAATCATAACCCGCACTTCAACTACTCAGATAACCAATCAAATATCTGACCCACACTCAAGTTGACCGATTCAGCCCAAGGTGGGACTGGGAGGATAGCGTTCTTTTCTTCATAGACAGTGAGAGTGCGGTCACTAAAATAGACAAATACCAATTTCTCTTCTGGGTCAATCAACCAACCCATTTGAGTACCATAATCCAGACAGTGGAGAATATTACGTACAACTTTAGTTTGGCTTTGGTCGGGGGAAAGAATTTCAATCGTCCAATCAGGGGCGATCAAAAATCTATTAGCAATCTGACCATCTGGATCACGGGGAATATGAACACATTGAAAAACTGCAACATCAGGAACTACCGATCTATCGCCAAAAGTACAGCGCAGTTCAACATAAGCTTGAGCAATATGTTGAGGTCTCAGAAACGTATTAATTGCTGAAGGTAGCTCACTTTGAATAACGCTGTGTTTTCCTTGAGGCATTGGTTTTTGGATGATTTCGCCTTGCACAAATTCACTAGCAGGTTTAGTTTCTGGTAATTGCAGAAATTCTTCTAAAGTGAGGATTTTGCTGGGTGTCTGAACCATTTGCTTGAACACATCTCCCCTGATGGTGTAATTTTGCATTTAGTATCTTCATTTTTAATTATATCACTCGGAGAAATTCCAAATATCAAAATTATGTCTTAAGGTGTAGGCGCACAAGGCATTGCGCCCCTACTTGCTGAAAAAGTGATCAAATTTATTTAATTCCATCCATGCTAATCAACCAGGTGTTATGTTGACCAGAGCTTTTAGTAAATCTAACACCTTAAAAGCAACCATTAAAAGCAACCATTATCTGAATATTTGGATATTCTTCCACTATTTTACTTTGAGTTAGGTTATTATAGTATACTTTACTCATAGCTCTCTACGGTACTGTATAGACGTATTTACAGATCACACCATAAGAGTTTTTATACCTTTTTCTAAGTAAAAATTCTCTGAATACCTGAATACTATCACATAGTACAATGAAACATCTAATAACTAATTCATTCACAATTATAGGGACAGCAATCTTCTTTTTAGCTTTTTTGATCTGTCTTTTAAGCTCAATCTTGTTTATCTTCAACTATAGTATTTCAGGTTACATTTTTGTTATTAGTTTTTTAGCTACTATAGGATACTGTTTGCTCCTATCAAAGTTTTTACAATCAAAATCGGGCTGGCAATTTAATCTATATATTATAGTTTCTTTTGCGATTATAATGATCATATCAGCCAATATTGCTAATAGTTTTTATGATAACTCTTATGATGGACAATGGTATCATCAGAGAGCCATTTATCATTTAGCAAACGGGTGGAATCCATTTAAGGAAAAAGTTGCAATTTACCAGATTCCCCCAGGTCAATCCAAAGAAAATGATCTTTGGGGAAATGTTTGGGTAGATCACTATCCGAGAGCTTCCTGGATATGCGCCGCATCTATTTATAAGTTAATGGGAAATATAGAAGTTGGTAAAACATTTAATATAGCCTTTATTCTCGGATCGTTTCTACTCTCTACTTCTGCACTACTCTCTATTAAAAATATCAAACCTACCTATGCTTATTTGATAGGATTCTTTGCAGCTTTTAACCCTGTATCTATTTATCAAAGTCTCAGCTTTTACGTAGATGGACAATTATCATCTCTTTTAGTCTCTTTGACTGCAATTCTTTGCTTATTTGCTATTAAGTCTGAGAAAATACTATATGGGTTACTAATTATTCCAATTGTGAGTATTCTAGCAAATGTAAAATTCACCGGATTAGTCTATGCAGGAATTATTTTACTTATATTCAGTATATACTTGTTTCTACACGCTTCAAAAAGAGCCTTTGTTTGGTTTGCGATCGCATCTGTCTTATCAATAATAATAGCAGTCCTAATTATAGGATATAATCCCTATATTACTAATATCTTAAGTCGTGGTAATCCTTTTTACCCTTTATCGGGCAAGGGTTCAGTGAGTGTTCTCATACATGGAACTCCCCCAATATACTTTGGAAAAAACCGATTTCATGCTTTATTAGTTTCTATATTTTCAGAGATATCATATACAAATTTCCAAGTTACAGATAATGTGATTGCTGGGTTCGGAGCATTATTTAGTTCATTATTTCTTCTAGGTAGTTTTTTGACATTATTTTTGTTAATAACTAGAAGCACAAACAAGCACTATTTCTTAACCCCAATAATTATTTTATGGTCAACAGTTGCAGTAAATCCAATAATGTGGTGGGCGAGGTATATTCCTCAATTATGGCTATTTCCTTTCCTTCCGACCATATTCGCCTTGACAAAAATCAATCACGCCGAAATTTATTATATAAAAATAGTGCGCGCTGTGGTTAGTTCGACTTTCTTCATTGCTCTGATTAATATTCTTTTCATCGGAACTGTTTACATCAGAGGAAATGTTGATTTCACTGATCAAATGGGAAAAATCTTAGCCAATATGTCTGAAGCTTCTAGGCTTAATTCTCCCACATTGATTACTAATAGTCACCGAGGGTTCGTGGAACCACAAATCCATCTACAGGATCGTAAAATAATCTATAAAGTAGTAGATATAAAAAAATTACCCTGTCTATATCCGCAAATTTTAATTGGTTCAGCTGAATCTGTTTACTATTGCCCAATTTATAAATAAGCCAGTTAAGTAGGATAGCAAAATAAAACTCTTAGTCCCTAGTTGTGCTCAACTTGGGAGAGGAATTTAGGGTGAGGGCGATTTTATTTAATTCAATCCCTAAAATGTGTCGATTTCAACAAATTTCCTGACATTCATCCGGTTTTCAGGAAATCTTTATAGAATCAATATTTTGTTATAGATAAAATACAGTAGCTTGGACTAGATTTAATTGGCTCACAGGATGATTTTTCGCCAATTAATTGTATAAAACTTAGCTCAAGTTCCAGATAGAGCATCAAACAGGGGTATCTATGATGTAAAAAAGTTGGGAGAAGATATAGTTATGGAAGATGATTCAAAATACTGGAAGTTAGCTGGGAAAATAGTATTATTTTCCACTATACCTGCACTTGTTTTTGCAGCTATATCTCATCGGGTATCAGCTGAAGATCCGGGGATATGCTACATGATCACAGCCAGCGGAAAAACAGTCGATCTGAATGGACTTTGTGGTGTAATTATACCAGAAAAAAAGATTGCTCAACTTCCCGTTGAGACAACAACTGAAAGTTACACAATTCCTCACGTCCATAGTTACAGTAGAAGTCACAGCAGAATTTCTCGTCACAGAGTTACTCGAATTCCGATTAAACGTTACATCGGAGAAACACCTGTAATTGAGGTGAAGTTTAATAATAAACACACCTTTGATATGATCTTAGATACAGGTGCTAATAGTACTTTGATTACACGTAATATGGCCAAAAAACTACAAGTTAAGCCAACAGGTGTAATGGAAGCACAAGTAGCAGATGGAACTGATATCAGATTGTTGACTGGTCGTGTCAGATCCATTGGTGTTAAAGGACTGGTAGCGAGAAACTTGCAAGTAGCGATCGCCCCCAACGCAGGAATTGGATTACTAGGTCACGATTTCTTCAGACATTACGATATTACCATATCCGATACCCAAATAGAATTGCGACATCGTTAGCTCAAGAAATCAGCTAAACTAGGTATATCTATCCAACCGCCCAGGGCGTGCGATTTTTGAGCTAAGTCCATTAATAATTGGGTATAAACCCCTTCAGATAAAGATGGGATTACCTGTTGACCCGTGACGATTCCTTTTACCCATTGATCCACAACCCGAATAAAAGCTGAAATCCGACCATCAGTATATTCGTGGGGAAAACGTAATTGCGTGGGAATTTCCAACTCTGTCAGGGGTTGACCTACTGGTGCTCCCCAAAGGCGAAAACCATAAATATAGTCTTTTTGGTGATTGCTCCCTAACACTAAAGTACCGCGATCGCCATAAACTTCCACCCAATGAGTTCTAGAAGCATGAACTACTGAGCTAATCACTACTTGACAAGGTACACCACTAGCTAATTCCAAAGATAGCAAACAAGTATCATCTGAGGTAACTGCTTTTAATTCGCCAGTACTGGGATCGATGCGGGCTGGAATAGCAGTACTTAAATGCGCGTTTAATCGTGAGACTGAACCAAACAACCAGTGAATGTAATCAAAAGCGTGGGAACCTAAAGCACCTAAAGCACCACCACCAAGTTCCCTAGCAGAATACCAATTCCAAGGACGGGATGTATCAGCGCGAGAAGACCCAAACCAATCAATTTTGACTAAACGTAAGCGACCAACATAGTCAGTAGCTAATAACTGAGCAAAAAATTGCCATCCTGGAACAAAGCGAAATTCAAAATCCATAGTCGCAATTACACCTTGTTTTTGCGCCAACTGATATAACTCTTTCGCTTCTGTGGCGTTTAGAGCGGTGGGTTTTTCCAATAAAAGGTGTTTTCCCGCCAGGATTACGGCTTTAGCCATTTCATAGTGGAGAAAGGGCGGAGTGGAAATACTCACTGCTTGGACTTCTGGACGGGCTAAAATTTCTGTCAAGCGATCGCTGGCGTAACTCACATTATGGCTGGTAGCGATCGCCTGCGCCTTGTTGATATCTCGATGATAAACAGCTACTACCTGAGTTTCATGATGTGCTTGTAAGGCGGGAATATGAACTTTTTGACCAAATCCAGTACCAACGACTGCGACACCAAGCATAGCTTAATTCCCAATTGATCAACATATCTGAGAATTGATCATACAGTAGAGTGTCAAATATCGGATTGGTGTTCGCAGTGGAAACCTCGTTTTTGCCAAAGCGACATATCCATATCAGTTAACTGCTTAATATGGTGACAGTGTGGTTGCCAAAATTGACTACACAAAGCCCAGAGCAAACTACGTATAACATCTAACAAGGTTTTCAGCCACCATTCTTGATTTCCTGGAACACCGACCTCCACAGCTAAATCGGGTTCTACCCACATACCATGAGCACCTAAAAGAATGCGTGCCATAAGTGTGGCTCGCAATGAGTGAGTAGAGGAAGTAATTAATTTTACTTTATGCACCCGCCACTGCTGTAAAATTGGCACACTATAATAAAAATTCTCAAAAGTAGACTTAGCGCAATTTTCCAACCAAACCTTAGGTGAATTTATAGCTTCTCGCTGAAAAATTAGCCAAATGCAAGGCTGTGGAGAGCCTTGAGAAATCAGAATGGGTATCTCTAAGTGTTGTTTTGCTAAATGTGCTGCATAGATTTCTCGACGGATGCTTCCCCCTAGAACAAAAAAAGCATCAACTGGCTGCGCAGATGCACTAGTTAAGGTTATAGTTAGGGAAATTAGCCATATGACACAGATAGTACATAAACCCAATAGAGATTTTTTTATGCCTCGGCGGTATTTTTGGGAGTGCATCTGGTAGAGAAACAATGAACTGATGGTAAATTTGTATTTTATCGGCAGGTTGATCCCAAACTCAATTACTCACAAGAGGGAAAAAATAGATTATATGGAGTATAACTAAGGAAAGGGTTTGAGAAGCTGAACTGGCTGAATTTGAAGTGTCAAACAACCAACTATTCGATCTGAGTATACATGAACCAATCTGTAAAACGTAATTCACCCCTCCAAATGGCTTTGATTAGTGGAGCGATCGCTACGACTGCCACAATATCTGTATTTAGTCAAGCTTGGACACGCGGTGTTCATGCAGCTTTACAAGATAGTCCCAAGGCGTTAGTTGACCAAGTTTGGCAACTGGTGAATCGTGAATACGTTGATAGCAAATTTAATCAACAAGATTGGCAAGCAACAAGGCGCAGTCTGTTGAGTAAAGATTATTCCACTAAAGAAGAGGCTTATGTGGCTATTCGGGAAGCCTTACAAAAGTTAGGAGATCCTTACACGCGGTTCATGGATCCTAAACAATATGAAGCTCTGACTAGCCAAACATCTGGAGAAGTTTCTGGTATCGGGATTCGCATGGAAGTGGATCCAAAAACTCATATATTAACAGTTGTAGAAGCTATAGAGAATTCCCCGGCTGCACAAGCAGATTTAAGAAAAGGCGATCAAATTTTGCAAATTGACGGTAAACCAACTGCCAATATGAAAGTAGATGATGCTTCTAAGCTAATTCGTGGTAAAGCTGGAACCAGCGTCACATTAAAGTTGCAGCGGTCAGGAAAATCTAACTTTGATTTAAAACTCACTAGAGCAACAATTGAAGTTCCCACAGTTACTTATACTCTCAAGCAAGATGAGCATCATCGGATTGGTTATATTAGGCTGCGGGAATTTAGTGCTCATGCTTCTGAACAAATGCGTCGGGCTATCCGGGAACTCAATCGCGAAAAAGTTGATTCCTATGTGCTAGATTTGCGTAGTAATCCTGGTGGATTATTGGAAGCTAGTATTGAAATAGCTCGTATGTGGTTAAACAATGGTGGGATAGTCAAAACAGTAGACAGAGTTGGTAATGGTGAAGAACATAAAGCCAATCACACTGCTTTAACCAGCCTCCCCTTAGCAGTTCTAGTCGATGGTTATTCTGCTAGTGCTAGTGAAATTCTGACTGGTGCTCTGAAGGATAATCACAGAGCAGTAGTAGTTGGCGGTCAAACTTTTGGTAAAGCCTTAGTCCAATCTGTACATGAATTAGCAGATGGTGCTGGATTAGCAGTAACGATCGCCCATTACTACACTCCTAAAGGTACAGATATCAACCATCGAGGAATTACGCCAGATATTAAATTGGACTTAACAGAAGCCCAAGAGCATGAATTAGCGTTGAACCCCAGTTTGGTGGGTACGTTGAGAGATCCACAATATGCTCGTGCGATCGCAGTGCTACTTAGTAACCCCATAGCTAAACCACCTGTAAACAAAGATAATAAACCAATCGATGTCGGTGCTAAGTATTTAAAATTTTAGTGATGTAGTAGGTTGGGTTGAAGACCGTAGACCAAGCAGCGTCTTCGCTGTTGCTCAACCCAACCTACATTCCTATTGATCTGGTTCCAGATCACTCTCTTGCAGTGCTTGATATGGTATAGCAGCAATAATTGCATCTATGACTTTAGATACTGGAAATATTTCAATATTCATGTCTGGAAATTTTTGTCCTTTAGGTACAATCGCCCGTTTAAACCCCAATTTCGCAGCTTCCTTCAATCTCATTTCCATTTGAGAGACTGAGCGCACTTGTCCACCTAAACCTACTTCCCCAATTAAAACCGTACTTGGATCGACAATTCTATCCCGAAAACTGGCGACGATCGCGATCGCCACACCTAAATCCACTGCTGGTTCTTCTACGTTTAACCCTCCGGCTGATGCTACATAAGCATCTAATTTTGACATAGGTATCCCCACACGTTTTTCCAGCACTGCGAGAATTTGGACTAACCGACTATAATCCACTCCAGTAGAAGCACGCCTGGGAGCAGGATAACTAGTGGGACTAACCAAAGCTTGTAATTCTACGACTATGGGACGAGTTCCTTCACAAGCAACCACAATTGCTGTACCAGGAGCAGGATCGTCTCGATTACCCAAAAATAACTCTGAGGGATTAGGTACTTCCCTTAAACCATCAGATACCATCTCAAAGATACCAATTTCGTGAGTCGCTCCAAAACGGTTTTTCACAGTTCTTAATAAACGATGGGAAGCAAAGCGATCGCCCTCAAAATATAAAACTGTATCCACTAAATGCTCTAAAACTTTTGGACCAGCGATCGCCCCTTCTTTCGTCACATGACCTACTATCAACATAGTAATATCTTCATGCTTGGCTACTTTCATTAAAGCTGCTGTACACTCCCGAACTTGCGCGACTGAACCTGGGGATGATGTCAAAGCAGGGAAATATACAGTTTGAATGCTATCGATTACCGTCAGATTTGGTTTAAGAGAATCTATCTCCCGCAGAATTTCTTCTAAATCTGTTTCTGGTAGGACATATAAATGCATCTGGGAATGTATCTGGGAAATTTGTTGCGCCATTTCTGGAGTTGTCGCCTCTGGGGTATCCGTCACCAGCGTCTCATTCACATGACCATTATTCTCAGTGACTAAATCTGGGGGTTGAGACATACCTAAACGTGCAGCCCGTAGCTTTACCTGCTGTGCTGATTCTTCGCCAGTCACATAAAGAATGCGATAATTTTGGGCTAGCTGGTGGGATACTTGGAGGAGTAAAGTGGATTTACCAATTCCTGGATCGCCGCCAATCAAAACCATTGAGCCAGGAACAATTCCACCACCCAAGACTCGATCCAATTCCCCATAGCCAGACTTCCAACGAGCAATTTGGCGATCGCCAATTTGGTCAAATGTCAGAGAAGCTCTGGGTTTAGCCGGTTTAGTGTTAGATTTAGCGTTTCCCTGAGAACTATGCCAACTTCCCAGACCTCCTCGACCCAAGATTTCCGCAGGTGAGGGAGCTACAGCCTGTTCTTCCAGAGCGTTGTAAGTACCGCAAGTGGGACATTTACCAAACCATTGGGATGATTCTGTTTTACAACTGAGACAAATATAAGAAATTTTTGGCTTTGCCATTATTAAATCGGATTGACTAATCTTAATTTTTCCTGAATTCTTGGAACAAACTCAAATCCAAACACAGTGATGGTTACAGCTTTTTTTTAATCGATTGAGGAATGGTATCTTAATATTATGGTATTAAAAATTAATCATCGAAAAATTTTAGTTCAGGAGCAAAGGGAAACTTGGAAAGTCATAAAGAAAAAATCCTGGTGGTAGATGACGAAGCCAGTATTCGCCGGATTTTGGAAACGCGCCTTTCCATGATTGGCTATGATGTAGTCACGGCGGGTGATGGAGAAGAAGCCTTAGAAACCTTTCGCAAGTCAGAACCGGACTTAGTGGTTTTAGATGTCATGATGCCCAAGCTGGATGGCTACGGTGTCTGTCAAGAACTGCGGAAGGAATCTGACGTTCCTATCATTATGCTAACAGCCCTAGGAGATGTAGCGGATCGGATCACTGGATTAGAACTGGGAGCTGATGATTATGTCGTCAAGCCATTTTCTCCCAAAGAGTTAGAAGCTCGTATTCGCTCGGTATTACGTCGCATAGACAAAATCAGGGATTCTGGTATTCCCAGTTCGGGCGTGATCCAGATCGCCAATATTAAGATCGACACGAACAAGCGTCAAGTCTACAAAGGTGATGAGCGAATTAGGTTAACTGGGATGGAATTTAGCTTGTTAGAGCTATTAGTCAGTCGTTCTGGCGAGCCCTTTTCTCGTTCAGAGATTTTGCAGGAAGTTTGGGGATATACACCAGAGCGCCATGTGGATACTCGCGTTGTAGACGTACACATTTCCCGGCTGCGGGCTAAGTTGGAAGATGACCCCAGCAATCCAGAACTAATCCTCACAGCCAGAGGGACTGGTTATCTATTTCAACGGATCACTGAACCAGGAGAAGAATAAGTTTAAATTAAGCATGTCCAAATCTGATACCAATGGAGTTCTGCGGCATCTACCCTTAGTAGTTGGCAGTTTAGGCGCAATCCTTTTATTCGTCAACAGGTTATTTACACCCTTACTCACCCAATCCCAAGCGCGGGGGGATGTATTGGGAGTAATTCTCAGCGCCATGTTGATTTTGACAGGTTTGATTTGGCAGCAAGTCCAACCGCGATCGCCAGAAACTGTAGAACTAATTGGGTCAGAAGGCTTTATCTTAGCTCAGGATTTACCGGAAACCGTGAAAATGGAATTAGCCTGGGCTTCTCACCTCTTATTGACTAATACTGTCACGCGATCGCTGGTGGTTTACTACCAAGGTAAAGTTTTATTGCGCCGGGGGATTCTGGGAAACCAAGCAGAAGTAGTACCAGGAGCGATCGTCAAACGGGTGTTAAGCACACAAAAACCCGTTTATTTAGTAACTTTAGCCATATATCCGGGTAGAATAGAGTTTGACTACTTACCCGAAAATACACAAGGAGTTATCTGTCAACCCATAGGTACTGCAGGAGTTTTGATTTTAGGGGCTAATGCTCCCCGCAGTTACACTAAACAAGACGAAAATTGGATTGGAGGAATCGCGGATAAATTAGCAGTCACATTGCAAATATTGGCAGTTTAGTGAGAAATCGGCTCAAGTTGTTCTGGAGAAGTGTCAGGACGTAATCCCAGAGTAATAATTCCACTAAATAATAGTGCTGTAGCCATGAAAAACAGTCCTGTGGTGAAACTATGAGTACTATCCTTGAATAAGCCAATAATGTAGGGAGCAACAAGTCCTCCCAGATTACCTACAGAGTTAATTAACGCAAATGAGCCAGCAGCAGCAGTAGTACCGCCAAAAAAGGCAGTATTTAAGGCCCAAAGTGGTCCTGCGCCTCCCCAAATGCCCAATCCCGCTAAAGAAAACGCTGCTAGGGCAGTTACAGGCTCATGCAAATAAGCGCTGAGTAATAGACCGACTGCTCCAACAAAAGCTGAAATAGCCACATAAGCACGGCGTTCTCCAGTCTGATCTGAATGATTACCAATAACTACCATGCCGATGGCAGATACCACATAGGGAATAGCTGAGAGAAATCCCACCCACAAGTCACTGACTCCAGAAAAACCTTGAATAATTTGTGGTAGCCAGAAACTAATACCAGAAAAACCAATTGTCCGAGTAAACAATATTAGTCCCAGTAACCAAACTGTAGGATTAACTAGAGTTTGGAATAAAGTGTAGCTGTTTTGGTGCTGTTTATGCTCGGATTCTAACCGTAATTTTTCCTGGAGCCAGAAACGCTCCTCTGGTGTCAACCACTCAGCCTGTTCTGGTGTATCTATCAGATACCCCAACGCGACAAAACCCATAATGATCGCGGGTAAACCTTCCATCAAAAATAACCATTGCCAACCCTCTAACCCTGCAATTCCATCGAGAGCCAACAAGAAACCAGAAATTGGTCCGCCCAGAATTCCAGAAATGGCGGTTGCGGATATAAATAGAGCTAGGATTTTAGCATGTTGAACTGCGGGGAACCAATAGGTGATGTAAAGAACAATTCCCGGGAAAAAACCAGCTTCGGCAATACCTAAAAGAAACCGCAGTATATAAAAGCTCTCAGCCCCTTTCACAAATATCATCCCTGTAGCAATTATTCCCCAAGTGATGACGATGCGGGAAATCCAAACCCGCGCCCCGATTCTTTCTAAAATCAGGTTACTGGGAATTTCAAACAAAGAGTAGCCCAAAAAAAAGATCCCTGACCCTAAACCATAAATTTGAGCGCTAAAGCCCAAATCTTCATTCATTTGCAAAGCCGCATATCCAATATTAAAGCGGTCTATATAAGCAATAATAAACAGCAGTAACAACAAGGGAATCAGTCGCCAAGTTACCTTGTTTAACAACTTTCCTTCATCTATTTCCTTCAATGTCATTTAAGTTGTCCTATGGGATCTGGTGTGATTAGTCAAATGGGTTGCTGTAAATTGTAGTTATGTAGCCCAACTATTCAGCATTATCTCCCATTTCTGCTGCTTTTGGTTGACTCAAAAAACTCGTGCTATGCCAAAAGAGGTATTTTATATTCTCCCAAAGTTAGCCAAAATTTGGGAATCTCTTTTTTGCTGTTGCGGAAATTCTTTGCGAAGATAAGATTTAGCTCTTGGCGATTTTTAAAATCACGTCACACAAAGTTTTAACATCAGATCGATCAACTCTAACGTAGTTTTTATTTGAAGCAGATTATGACACAGCAATCTTCTCTCGCGGAAAAACAGGGTTACTATCGCTATGACCCAAATGGTTTAACTAACAAGGGTTCAGCACGGTTATTTCCTTATACGGGTCAAGATGGTAGTACACGCTATGTGTTGAGTAAACTCTATGAAATAATTCGTTTACAAGGAAGACTTTCAGTTCCTTGTAGTCTTTTATTGACTGAGATAGAAAGCTCGATCGCCAAGCTAGAGTCAAAATGGCAAGATCTCTCAACTCTATTAGTAGACTTGCGCTTTTTACAATCGGATTGGTTGAATTTTGATTTACCACCGAATGAACAGTTAAATAACGATTATGTCCAAGAAAAAAGGAAGTTTCTGCTGAAAATTTGGATAGCAAGCGCTGTTGCTCAGGTTGTAAACCGGAATTTACCTGAAAGTGACCAAATTCAGCAGCAACGCCAACTATTCTTACATTCCTTAGCCAAAAGTTTTGTCCCAACTCCACTTCCAGCGATCGCCCAGATTTATGAACGGGATGGAGGTTTGAGCGATCGCGAGTTTGTCCGTCAAAGGCTAGCTGGTGCAAACCCCATGGTGATTCGTCGAGTCCAAGCAGTTGATGCTGGATTGATCCAAGCTTTAGCCAGTCAAACATATAAGTTAGCGAATGGGAATGTGATCGATTTGCTGAAATCGGCGGGTGAAAACTGCTTGTTTATCGCTGACTATCCATTATTCAAAGATTTGCAAGTGACTGATTTACAATCAGGAAAATACTTAGGTAGTCCCACGGCGATCTTCTACCGTCATGAACGAGGGTTGGAGCCAGTACTCATAGAACTGCTAAAGGGGAGAGTCGTCACTCCCAGCATTACTGGTAATGAAGCGGATGATTGGGCGAAAGCAAAACTCTATTTTCAATCTGCTGATGCTAACCATCATGAACTCATATCCCATTTCTGTTATACACACGCAGCAATGGAAGCATTTGCGATCGCTACCGCCAGACAGTTACCTTCTAACCATCCATTTGCACAACTTCTATCTCCCCATTTTAGGTTTTTAATCGCGATTAATTACCGCGCCAACGCCGTCCTCCTAGCTCCTGGTTCGGCGCTCGACCAGTTAATGGCTCCCACTCTAGAGACAACTTTAAAATTATCCCATACTGCTTATCGCCAAAAGTCTTTTTGGTACTATTCGCTGTTAAACGACATCGAATTGCGCGGAATTGAACCGCAACTATTACCAGATTTTCCCTATCGCGATGATGCTTTACTCCTATGGGAGGCGATCGCCAAATACACAACCCGTTATTTACAACAATACTACCCAGATGATAAAGCAGTAATTCAAGATACATATTTACAGGCTTGGGCAGATGAATTAGGTGCGCCTTTAAATACCCGTCCCAAATCAGACTTTCCTCAAGTACCACAATGGCTACCGCCAGAGTGGATTACTTTATCTGGAATCAATCCACAAGAATTACCTACTCATCCTCGCGTTCCAGGATTCGCTAAAATTGGTAGCCTTCAACAACTGATAGACATCGCAACCATCTTAGTTTTTACTTGTGGACCCCAACACGCAGCTATTAATTTCAGTCAATTTGATTACATGACTTATGTACCTAATGCTCCTTTAGCTACTTATAGTCATCCAAATACCACCGTTAGCTTGGATAAATTGCTACCGCCATTGCCAAAAGACCTATTGCAAATGCAGTTAACTGCTACTTCGAGTGGAATCCGTTGGGGAAATTTGGGAAGTTCTGATTTAATTCAGTTTTTCGACCAGAGCGATCGGCAAATTCTGGCGCAATTCCAATCCGATTTAAGAGGTATTGAAGGAAAAATTCAAGTGCGTAATCAACAGAGATTCGCGGAACATAACATTGATTATCCCTATCTCTTACCATCTCGCATCCCCAATAGTATTAATATCTAGTTGATATTTCGTCATCCAATACAGTTCGGATAACCTAAAAAAAGCCAAATTCTCTCCCCCCAGACCCGCACGGGCCCGGAGGGAGAGAATATACATCCTCACAACTTCTCCTCTCAGCAGTATCTCAATCTGAGGGAGAGAAGATGATGGAAGATATTTCTATAGTAATTACAGCTTTGACTACTTTTCCTCCTTCTGAGGATAGAGATTATTGGGAACTAGTGAGTTAGTTGAGAACGTGCGCTTCTCATATGTTGAAGTAGAATATGATAACTTGGTTTACTTTGAGTATGGGTGATTGAGAAAACGCTCATAAGTTGACAATGAAAATTTCTTTTCCCTTATATCTAGAACCCTTTACCAAACTTTCAGAGCCTTTTTTTTGATCGTCCGTTCTATTAATTGTATAATTCCATTCCATTTCATGTACATGTATATCCATCACCCAATCATACAAATCTTTAATTTCTTGACTATTATCATAAGTGAGTAAGAATTTTATTCTTCTGCTATTCTTCTTGAGTACATCACAAAGTCTAAAATGGTCATCTTTGATAAAAGAATGAGTATAGAATTTGTTTTGATCTGCATTAAAATATGGAGGATCTACAAACAAGAATGTTCCATCTTCAAGTTCTGAGATGACTTTTTCAAAATCCAGACAAGTAATTTTTACAGATTGAAGTTTTTCTGATGTCCGAATTATATTGCGAGCCCAATTTTCCGGTCTCATACTATATTTATCTCCATATCCCCAATAACAATTAGTCATATTCATAATTCCAGAATATGAAGTTCTATTCAGGTAGTACCATCTAGCGGCTTTTTCTAAATCATTACTAGGCTGATATTCATTTTTATAATATTTATGGCGCTCTTTAGTAGCTTTCTCATCCTGTAATTTCTGAATTAGTTCATTTGGATAATCCCGGATAGTAAGATAACAATTCATTAATTCTTTATCTAGATCATTTAGCCAATTATGATTAGCTTTTGTCTTAGCAAAAAAAATTGACCCCCCACCCGCAAATGGCTCTGAGTAATGAGTATGTTGAGGAATAAAGTTCAGAATTAATTTACGAGCGTAAAATTTTCCACCAGCATATCTAAATGGCGAATTAATTCTTTGAGTCACTTTAACAATAAATTAAGCAGCTATTGTGTGATCTAAAAAAGGTAAAACTTGAATTACCTGAAAAGCCAAAGCAATTGCTTCCGTGGATGGAGACAATTGCTTTGGTTTACTCAATTAAACACCAGAAAAGATTTAGTAATCGAAATCTCCACCAGCACCAGCACCAGCAGCAGGAGCGTTATCCTTGGGTTCTGGTTTGTCAACAACGATACATTCGGTTGTCAACACCATACCCGCGATGGAAGCAGCATTTTGCAGGGCGGAACGAGTTACTTTAGCAGGGTCAACAATACCAGCAGCCAATAAATCTACAAATTCATTAGTTGCTGCATTATAACCAACGTTGAATTCTTTCTCTTTCACACGTTCAGCAATTACAGCACCGTTCTGACCAGCGTTTTCAGCAATTCTCTTCAGAGGTGCAGGTAACGCACGAGCTACGATCAGCGCACCAATCAACTCTTCGCCAGTTAGTTTACTGTTAGCCCATTCTTCCAATTGGGGAGCTAAATGCGCCAAGGTGGTACCACCACCAGGAACAATACCTTCTTCTACAGCAGCTTTGGTAGCGTTGATCGCATCTTCTAAGCGCAGCTTCTTGTCCTTCATTTCGGTTTCAGTAGCTGCACCAACTTTGATTACTGCTACACCACCAGCGAGTTTAGCTAGGCGCTCTTGCAGTTTTTCTTTGTCGTAGGAAGATTCGGTTTCTTCAATTTGACGACGAATTTGTTCTACTCTCGCTTTTACTGCTACGTCGTTACCTTCTGCAACAATTGTACTGTTGTCTTTGGTAATGGTGATGCGACGCGCTTTACCCAAACTGTCTAATTTGGTATTTTCTAGTTTCAAGCCAGCATCTTCTGTGATTAACTGACCACCAGTTAGGACAGCAATGTCTTCTAACAAGGCTTTACGGCGATCGCCAAATCCAGGAGCTTTGACAGCAGCGACGTTGAGTACACCGCGCAGACGGTTAACTACCAAAGTTGCTAAAGCTTCTTTTTCAATATCTTCAGCAATAATTACCAAAGGACGACCAGCGCGAGCTACTTGCTCCAATACAGGTACAAGATCTTGCACTAAAGCGATCTTCTTATCAGTTAACAATAAATAAGGCTCATCATAGACTGCTTCCATCCGCTCTGTATCAGTAGCGAAGTAAGGAGAGATATAGCCTTTATCAAAGCGCATCCCTTCAGTGATTTCCAATTCAGTGGTCATGGACTTCCCTTCTTCTAGGGAAATAACACCCTCTTTACCCACTTTGTCCATAGCTTGAGCAATCATCTGACCGACTTCATCATCGTTACCAGCAGAAATTGCACCAACTTGGGCGATCGCTTTGGAATCTTCCACAGGACGAGCATGTTCAGCAATCTTTTCCACCAAGAAAGCAGTAGCCTTGTCAATACCACGCTTAAGCAGGATAGCATTAGCACCAGCAGCTACGTTACGTAAACCTTCCTTGACGATCGCATGAGCCAAAACAGTAGCAGTGGTAGTACCATCACCTGCTGCGTCATTGGTTTTGGAAGCAGCTTGGCGAATCAAAGAAACGCCAGTGTTCTCCACATGATCTTCTAATTCGATTTCTTTTGCAATGGTGACACCATCATTCACGATTTGTGGAGCACCAAACTTCTTCTCTAGAACTACGTTGCGACCCTTAGGACCCAGGGTAACAGCTACAGCTTCGGCGAGAATATCAATGCCTCGTTCCAAGGCACGACGGGCGTTTTCGTTGTAGATAATGCGCTTTGCCATAAATAATCTAAGCTCAAAAATTAAATCAAAGTTTGACTTGAGTAGAAAATTAAAAACCGAAATTTGGGATATTGAGTAGGAGTAACTGAGCCAATTAACCTGAAAAATTGGTAATTAACCTGTTTCCCATACCTCATGCCCCTCATCACATAGCTAGACGACTACTGCTAGAATATCCTTCTCAGAAAGCAGTACATATTCTTCTGTTCCCAACTTGATATCAGTGCCAGCGTACTTGGAGTACAGCACTCTATCTCCCACTTTCACCTCTATTTCTTGACGGCTACCGTCTTCATTCCGCTTGCCAACTCCCAGAGCAATTACTTCTCCCACTTGAGGCTTTTCCTTAGCAGTGTCTGGCAAATACAGACCACCTGCAGTTTTTTCCTCGGAAGGGTTGACTCTGACAAAAACACGGTCACCTAAAGGCTTTACTGTAGAAACGCTTAAAGATACTGCTGCCATAGGACTTATTTTCACCTCATTAGCACTCTCGACTTCTGAGTGCTAATCTACCGAAAGATAGCCTCAAATGGCAACAATCGTTGTTGTACGGGTTCCCGAACATTACGCTGGGTGCTGCCTACAAACAGATTGATCCAAGGTAGTGGTTTGGGTAAAGTTAAAGTCTACTTAAGTAAAAATGCCTAATTACGTTAGTTGTCTGGTTCTGTTCCGTAAGTAGTGAATATTTTTATATGAACAATTTTATTTGCAAAGCTAGGAAATTGTTATAGAACTGTAATCAGGGAGCCGCTAAATGAGTATCAAAGCAGCCAATCAACCCAAGCAAAGCCCCTCAGATTACAATATCGACAACATGTGAGGAATCTTCCGCAATTTTGTGAGCCATTATGGTTGACTATTTCAGCAAGTTTCAGCTTCCAAGTTGCTAATTCCTACTCAAAACAAGTTAGTCTGGAATCTTGGGATAATTTCACTAACATGGCAACCTAAACAGATTAAACTTAAGATTAATTAAGATTAAACTTGACCAGTTGCCTTTAAGGAAATTCTATTTGCATCTTTACGCAACTCATGTCACCTGCTGCTTTGCGTTTTTGGTTCATTGAACCATAGGGAGACACCAGTCGGTTATGAGGGAACTGTACCAGTTGCAGCAAGTCAGGTATTGCCCTTCTAATGCACTGGCTTTTCGGCTCCCCGAACCTCTGCTAGAGGTTGAATATCCGAAGGATATGATACAGTAGTACTTCTAAAAGTGCGAGTTAATATCGTTAGTCGCTGATGGGGGGAATCCCCAACACCTGCTGGTCTATTACACTAGGGCGTTCTGGATTCAATACTGAATTTGTCAGCCAGAAAGATTATGATTTAATCAGAGTTTTTTTCACCCGCCTTGGGAAAACGATATATAATATAGCACTATAGATACTATGGTCATACGTATCCTTACTAGACATCCTGCCAATTAACTACCACATTTTAGTTTCACCAATTTTAGTTTCTCGGTTTAGTTCCCAACTCAAGTAACTATCATAACTTTTGTGAACTAAGACGTAGTTATTAGGGCGTTAGTGGGAATAAACAACATCTCATTAACCCACTATACAGGATAATAATTTTAGACCTTGATGGATCTAAGCGCGATAAGTGCCACTGCTATGAAAGAGCCCAGCATGAAAGATCACAAACGACTTCTATTGATTGATGATGACCCTAACCTGATTTTGCTGGTGAAGGATTACTTGGAATTCCGGGGATATGAAGTCATCACTGGCGAAAATGGACGAGAAGCTTTGGAAATTTTAGAACATGAAGTTCCAGACATGATCATCTGTGACGTGATGATGCCGGAAATGGACGGTTATACCTTCGTCGAACAAGTGCGACAAAATGAACGTACCAGTTGGATTCCTGTTCTTTTCCTTTCAGCTAAAGGACAAAGTGCAGACCGAGTTAAAGGCTTGAATAAAGGCGCTGATGTATATATGGTCAAGCCTTTTGAGCCAGAAGAACTGGTAGCACAAGTGGAATCCTCCCTCAAACAAACCATTCGTTGGAAAGAGCATCAGTCTAAGGGCGGAGAAAACGGCTCCCGTATCCAAGTTCCTTTTGATGTACAACTCACGCCAACTGAACTGAAAGTAGTACAGTTTGTCGCCAGAGGTTTAGCCAATCGGGAAATTGCTGAAGAACTAAATGTCAGCCAACGCACCGTGGAAAGCCATGTGTCCAATATGTTGGGGAAAACTAATCTCCACAACCGGACTGAACTAGCACGGTGGGCAATTGAAAACCAAATGGCTTAGTTTTTAGCGGAGCCGGAGGTATTCCACCTCTAGTTACAAGTTAGAAGTAGTAGCCATTTATAGTGTGAGGAGTCAGGGCGTATTGCCATAATTATAGAGGATTGGCAGGAGGAGCTAGGAATTATAGTTGGTTAACTGATAATTCTGAACTCTTCACTTCTAACTTCTAACTTCTAAATTTTATCAGGTCAAGATTATCTGATTGCTAGTTGTGTGTTAGGACAAAACCTTTACCTGTCCTGGCTACAACAAAGAGTGCAATCACGTTCTTGGTGATCAAAGCTAAAACTCAGCATTTTGGGGAGTACGAGGGAAAGGGATCACATCCCGGATGTTGCCCATACCTGTAATAAACTGTATGAGTCTTTCAAACCCTAAACCAAAGCCAGCATGAGGTACAGTACCATAGCGTCGTAAATCAAGATACCACCACAACTCTTCTAGGTTCATCCCTTGTGCTATTATCCGCCGCTCCAAAACATCTAACCGTTCTTCCCTCTGGGAACCACCAATCAATTCACCGATTTTAGGTACGAGAATATCCATTGCTCGGACAGTTTTTTCATCCTCATTTAAACGCATGTAGAATGCTTTGATATTGGCTGGATAATCTGTGACAATTACTGGTTTTTGACATAGTTGTTCTGCTAGATAGCGTTCGTGTTCGGACTGTAAATCCAAACCCCAAGCCACAGGGTATTCAAACTTCACATCAGCTTTTTCCAAGATTTTGATCGCTTCTGTGTAAGTCAGACGCTCAAATTTATGGCTAATTATGTTATCAGCCGTAGCTAGGACTGTATCATCAATTCGCTGATTGAAAAACTCCATATCTTCTGAGCAATTTGTCAATACATATCGGAAAATATGCTGCAAAAATGCTTCAGCTAAGTCCATATCTCCTTCTAAATCGCAAAAAGCCATTTCTGGTTCAACCATCCAAAATTCTGCTAAGTGACGGGACGTATTGGAGTTTTCGGCGCGGAAGGTAGGAGAAAAAGTGTAGACATTGGTGAAGGTCATCGCCATTGCTTCTGCTTCTAGTTGACCGCTGACTGTTAAATATGTGGGTTTACTGAAGAAGTCTTGGCTGTAATCTACTTCCTGTTGTTCGTTGCGAGGAATATCTTTTAAATTCAGACTGGTAACACTAAATAATTCCCCAGCACCTTCACAATCGCTGGCGGTAATTATGGGGGTGTGTACCCACAAAAAACCCCTTTCTTGGAAAAACTGGTGGATCGCATTGGCACAAGCGTTACGCACCCGGAAGACAGCACCTAAAGAATTTGTGCGCGATCGCAAATGTCCCACAGTTCTTAAGAACTCAAAAGAATGGCGCTTCTTTTGTAGTGGATAAGTTTCAGGGTCAGATTCTCCATGTATTTTGATCTCTTGCGGTTGGAGCTCAATCCGCTGACCTTTACCTTGGGAAGCTACCAGTACTCCCGATAGTTCCACAGCAGCACCAGTATTAATGCGTTTCAATATAGCTGCATAATTGGGTAAATCTTGGTTGATTACGACCTGTAAGTTAGCCAGGGATGAACCATCACTCACTTCTATAAAGGAGAACCCTTTTGATTCACGCTTTGTCCTTACCCAACCTTGAACCACAACAGACTCGTCGGGTTGGCCTATGCGTAATATTTCCGCAATCCGTCGATTTACCATTTTGTCAAACTTGAATTTTGTCAACTGTATAGTTGCTAGTCTAATGACAATTTTCTGATTTAGCCAACCCTTGATCTATATTTTTCTGCTATTTATCTACATAAGACTTTAGCAACCAACCAATAACAACACCTAATCCACTAAAACGGACAATTTGCCAAAAAGGTCTTTTCAAACTTGACCAAGAAAATAACTGACTTTCTAAATTCACCTCTAAAAGTCCTATTTGCTGTTTAATTCGGCGAATTTCGGACTTGATTTCCCAAGTTTCAGGTACATTTTGCGCCAAAGACTGTAATCTTTGTTGTAATTGAGCCTTTTGCTCTCGATCCTGTTGGACTTGGAAATAACGTTCCTGTAATTCTTGCAGCGATCGCTCTACTTCCTCAATTTCCTGAGACAAGTCTAATTCTGGATTGTTTGGTGGTTTTGGTAGCTTCATCAATCGACTATTAAACTAATAATAAACATGCAAATAATTTAAATCATTAATTAGCAATCATGTCAAAATCTACTCAGATAGCCGAAACTAGTCAATTACAGGAATTAACCAATTTAGAACTAGCCCAGTCCCTCATGGAGCGTTTAAGTATTACTCCTACAGATTGGCATCGTCTTAAATCCAATCGTAATTCCCGCGCCAGCGAACAAATAGCAGCAGCTATGGTATTTCTGCTCAAAAATCAACCAGAAGAAGCCTTAGTTAGATTAGAGCAAGCCGTAGGCTGGCTAAATCGTTCAATTTCTGCGCCTCCTTGTCCTACTCATGGGAAGAGAGCAGGGGAGCACGGGAGCACGGGAGCAGGGGAGCAGCAAATGTAGGTTGGGTTTCGCTGTTGCTCAACCCAATCTACCATCTTAAAGATAAACGAGGACGGGCTTCTAATTGCTTGCAAAGTCTTAGCTCTGTACCTTGACGATTCCATTCTACTAGATCGAATATTTGATGTAACAGTGATAGACCACGACCACTTTCCGATTCATCAGGTGGGAGATAGTCTTGGGGATCGCTATCTATAGCAAAGTGAGGAGTGAAACCTCTTCCCTGATCAGAAATTACCCACCAATATCGATCATTAATTAAGGAAAAGCGTACTACTACTAACTTACCAGGATCAAGATTATTACCATGTTTAGCTGCATTAACTAGGGCTTCTTGAAGTCCTAGTCGCAGTTCTGCTTTTAATTTCTCAGGTACCTCCGCCAATAGTAAATCTAAGATTGGACAAAGATAGAGAGTTGAGGCAAAACTAATCGTACCCCAACAACGCCCAAGAGGACGAAGGGAAATAGTAATCACAAGAGAAACCCCATAAGCTCTGAGTTAGCTAAATATCAGTTGTACCTTAGATACCCTGATAAAAAATCTAAAAAGACGTGAAACCCGTGCAAATTTAAGCTTGCAAATTTCTGTTTAAAATTTCGATCTAACAATCATAAGTTAGCCATTAACCACAAGGACTCAATATAATGACAAATTGCATAACTCAGCTTATTTTTGTCTAAGCCATACAAATTGGACTAGATTTGCACTAAATAAATTTTAAAAATCATGTCTATCTTACTTATCTTTAATTTTAGCATTACTTCTAGACACTCAACGAGGAATTTATATTGTGAGTTCTTATAGGAGAAAAATACTAATCTTTATACAATATGTGTTAAAGCAAGAAACGCAACAGCTTCGACGTGAGCAGTTTGGGGGAAAAAGTCAGCAGGTTGGACTTTAACTAGAGTATATATTCCCTGATCACATAGGAGTTTCAAGTCACGAGCTAGCGTAGCTACTTTACAACTTATATAAACTATCCTCTGTGGTCGTAAAGTGAGCAAAGTCCTGATAACGCTAGCTGCACAACCTTTACGGGGTGGGTCAAGTAATACTATGTCTGGCGTAATCATTAAATTTGGTAAGCTGTTTTCCACTGTACCTACTTGGAAAGTAGCAGTCCTAATCTCATTATACTGAGCATTTAAAATTGCTTGTTCTACAGCGGCTGGCTGCACTTCTAAACCGATCGCTTGGTGGACTTGTTTGGCTAAAGGTAAAGTTAAAGTACCAATACCACAATAGGCATCAACTATTACCTCGTGTCCTTGTAAATTGAGTTCCGTCTGGATGATTTGGAGTAAAGCTTCTGCTGTTTCTGTGGATATTTGAAAAAAGGTATCTGGACGAACTTGAAATTCCAATCCAGCAAATCTTTCTACTAGATAAGGAACTCCAGCAATACAGCGAGTTTGGCTACCAAATATAGTGTTCGTGCGATCACTATTCCGATTCAGGGATACGCCTACCAAACCCGGATAACGCTCTAACCACTCCTCTGCTTGAGCCGTAATTTCTGGTAAATTCCAATCCTTCACCACTAGTGTCAATAATATCTCACCAGTCCGCCGACCAATGCGTAAACTCAAATGGCGGACAAGTCCCTGATGTAGATGCTCATGATAAATTGTCCAACCCCGTCGTTGAATATCTAACTTCACCTCCGCTAATAAAGGGTTTAAATTTGGGTCTTGTACTGGACATTGATTTAAATTAATCAACTGGTGACTACCTTTTTGATAATATCCCGCTTGTACTTGACCATTCCCAGAAATGCTTAGAGGATAAGTTGATTTATTGCGATATGCTAAAGGCGAAGCTGCTGCTAATACAGGATTGACTAGTGGCTGAACAAAACCGCCAATTCGCTCTAGAGCTTCAATAACCTGTGTATACTTGGCGATTAATTGATAATCGTACTTGATTTGCTGCCATTGACAACCACCACATTTATCCGCCACGATACAATGCGGTCGAGTCCGATGGGGCGAACGTGTGAGAATTTCTTTGATGATTCCGTGGGCGTAATTTGATTTAACCTGGAGCAGTCGGACAAGTAGGCGATCGCCTGGGACAGTATCCGGGACAAAAACTACAAGGCGATCAGCGCGTCCTATACCATCGCCCGAATCACTCAAATCAGTGATTTCCAGTGGTATAATCTCACCCTGTCGCCAAACTGTCTGATCAATAGTGGGGGTCTGGGAATTTTCCATAAACAAATCATTACATAATTTCTTTGGTTTATGTCTCGTGACTTGTGTACCTCCTAATCGCTAAACTAACAATTAATAATATATTGCGTGACCGCGTTAATCATGACTGTAATTAACCAAGTTATTCTCCAAGCCGACGACGAACTGCGTTACCCCAGCAGTGGCGAACTCTCCAGTATCAAAGAATTCCTGCAAACTGGCGAACAACGGACAAGAATTGCTGCCATCTTGGCTGAAAACGAGAAAAAGATTGTACAAGAAGCTACCAAAAAGCTTTGGCAGAAACGTCCAGAGTATATTGCTCCTGGTGGTAATGCTTATGGCGAAAAGCAACGGGCCTTATGTATACGTGATTTTGGCTGGTACTTGCGCTTGATCACTTACGGAATACTTTCTGGTGACAAAGAGCCAATTGAGAAAATTGGGCTTATCGGTGTCAGAGAAATGTACAACTCCTTGGGGGTTCCCGTTCCTGGAATGGTAGATGCAGTTTCTGCTCTCAAACAAGCCGCTTTAGCTTTGTTAACTGCTGATGATGCTGCGGAAACATCTCCGTATTTTGATTACATCATTCAAGCTATGTCTTGATGTGTTTTGTCAAAGTTTTTTATATCTATTTACAGCACATAACACTTTTTAAAATGTGAGCTAAAATCGTATCCAAGCGAAACTAGCTCACTTTTTTACAAATAAAAACCGACAGCCCACTATTGAGACTACCGGTTATTAATGTGTTCCCTATGGATGACTCGGCTAGAGTTCAATCGCACTTGATTATCTCAACTAGTGAAATTCCAAGTCATGGTTCTAATCACTGTTAAACATGATATTAATCATGAGTTTTTCTGATTTGTGTCATCTCAATTCGTGACTATAATCACACTAGTGTCACACATAAAATGCTAAAATTTCCCAACCAGCTTAGGCGCTGAAGTACTTAGCTGCTGGATGATAACTAATAATAGCTGTAGTAGATTGTTCAGGATAAAGTTGTTCGCTTTCATCCATATGTAAGTTAATCCTGTCAGTTGCTAACAAGTTTAACTGCTGATATTGATCCTGAATATTAGGACAAGCTGGATAACCAAAACTATAGCGCGACCCTTGATAACGCTGTGCTAATATATCTCGAATATTATCTGGTTCTTGCGCAGCAAAGCCTAATTCTCGACGAATTCTAGCATGTGTCCACTCCGCCAAAGCCTCAGCTATTTGTACTGCTATACCGTGGAAGTAGAGATAATCTGTATATTGATTATCTTTGTACAATTTCTGAGCAAACTCAGTCGCAATATCCCCTACAGTTACCGCTTGCATGGGAAAAACATCAATAACACCTGATTCTGTAGATGCAAAAAAATCTGCGATGCATAACCGTCTTAATGATTTTTGTCTAGGGAATTCAAACTTAGCTATTTCCCTCAGGGATGCTGGTTCAGCTATTGGAAAATCCTGAGTTTCATAGATATTCAAAGTATTTCCTTGAGACTGACAGGGAAAATAGCCATAAATTACTTGGGGATGTAACAGATTCTCAGTTACAATTCGTTGCTTCCAGGTTTCTAAAATTGGATAAACTTGATTAGTTAAAAATTCTTGATAATCTTCCTTTGATTGTTCTTTTGGCTTGCGGAATTGCCATTGTCCAGCAACCAAGGCTTGTAAATCCAAATACCAAAAAATTTCTGACCAAGCAATATCCCCAGGTTGTAATACTTGTGTTCCCCAGAAAGGTGGTTTTGGACGAAGAATATCAATATCTACTGCGTCCGAAGGTTGGGTATCTATCAACACTGGATTTTCTGGAATATCCTGAATTGTAGAAGTCGTAGTTCCAGACTCTGGTAGATTATTTGCAGTTACTACATTATCTAATTCATCTAAAAATCCCAGCAAATTATCCCATTTGCTTGATACTTTTGCAGGCATTAATTTGTCCATAAAGTGCAAATCAGCAAAAGCATCTTTACCATAAACCACTTTACCTTTATAGGTATTTTGACAATCCCCATGTACGAATTTAGGAGTTAACGCAGCACCTCCTAAAATTACCGGAACAGTAATACCTTTTTCGTTAAATACCTCCAAATTCTCTTTCATGAAAGCCGTAGATTTTACAAGTAATCCACTCATAGCAATGCAGTCCGCTTGATATTCTTGATAAGCTTGTATGATATTTTCTACTGGTTGCTTAATTCCCAAATTAATTACCCTATATCCATTGTTGGATAAGATGATATCTACTAAATTTTTACCAATGTCATGAACATCACCTTTGACTGTGGCAATTACCATAGTACCTTTGGCATTATTGCCAACTTCGGATTTTTCCATAAATGGCTCTAGATAAGCAACAGCAGTTTTCATGGTTTCAGCAGACTGCAAAACAAAAGGTAGCTGCATTTGTCCAGAGCCGAATAATTCACCTACAACTTTCATCCCATCTAACAACAGAGTATTGATAATTTCTAAGGGGGAATATGTTTCTAAGGCTTTGGTTAATTGCTCTTCTAACCCAATGCGTTCACCATCAATAATATGCCGCTTTAAACGTTCTTCAATCGGTAGATTTTCTGTAATTCCTTTGTTTTGTTTTGTTGTGACCCCAGCAAAAACTTTGGTTAATTCAGTTAAAGGGTCGTAGACACAAACATCGCCAGAAAATTGGCGCTGGTCGTAAATCAATTGTCGGCAAATTTCTTGATGCTGGGGATCGATTTTAATTAAAGGTAAAATTTTATTAGCACTGACGATCGCTGCGTCCATACCTGCTTGCATCGCTTCGTGCATAAAAACAGAATTGAGCGCAATCCGGGCTGAGGTATTCAAACCAAAAGATATATTAGAAATCCCCAAAACTATGTGACATCCTGGCAATTCTTGGCGAATTTTGCGTATTGCTGCGATACTAGCTTGGGCATTTTTCCGATCTTCTTCAATCCCTGTGGAAATGGGTAATGCTAGAGGGTCAAAAAATATTTCTGTAGGTGGAAAACCATTGGCGATCGCTTGATTATATGCTCTTTGGGCAATTTGAAATTTTCTCTCGGCTGTGCGAGCCATACCCTCTTCGTCTATTGTCCCAATTACTAGACCAGCACCATAGAGCTTGGCTAATTCCAGTACTTTCAGAAATCGCGGTTCGCCATCTTCATAATTAGTGGAATTCAGCAAACACTTACCACCAGCAACTTTTAATCCTGACTCCATTTTCTCCCATTCGGTGGAGTCTAGCATCAGAGGTAAAGTCACATTATTCACTAAACGAGAAACTAACTGGCGCATGTCGTACTCACCGTCACGACCCACATAGTCAACATTCACATCTAAGATATGCGCACCTTCTTTGACTTGCGATCGCGCTAGAGAAACCAATCCATCCCAATCCTCTAGATTAAGTAGGTCGCGGCATTTTTTAGAACCACTAGCATTGAGACGCTCACCAATAATCAAGCAAGAGTTATCCTGAATATAAGGTACAGTAGAATAAATAGAAGCTGCTGCTGGTTCTAAACTAGGTTTTCGGGACTTTGGCTGTAAAGTTTGCGCAATTTCAGCCAAACTTTGAATATGTTCTGGACGCGTCCCGCAACAACCCCCAATCACTTGCACACCCAAATCTTCTACAAAGTGTGTCAAAGCCATGCGCAATTCCATTGGAGTTAAGCGGTAATGTGCTTGACCCCCAACATTTTCCGGTAAACCCGCATTTGGAATACAAGAAACGATAAAAGGCGAGTGTTCAGACAAATACTTGATATGAGGTTTCATCAAATCTGGACCAGTCGCACAGTTCAATCCCAGAATATCGATGGGATAAAGCGATAGTATAGTCAGCACTGCGCTGATTTCTGTACCCACAAGCATTGTTCCCATGCTTTCCATAGTTACAGACACCATAATTGGTAGTCGTGCTGCTCTTTCCTCAAAAACCTGCATAATAGCATTTAATGCTGCCTTGATTTGTAATACATCTTGACAAGTCTCGATCAAAAGTAAATCCACACCACCAGCAAGTAAAGCTTCTACTTGTTCAACAAAAGCAGCTTTCATCGTGTCGAAATCGATGTGTCCCAGAGTGGGTAGTTTAGTAGTCGGTCCAATAGAACCAGCTACAAATCTAGGTTTATCAGGTGTGGAAAATTCAGCAGCTACTTGCTTGGCTAATTCAGCAGCTGTTTTATTCAAGTAGTAAGTTTGATCCGCCAAATCATATTCAGCTAAAACAATTGATGTAGCACCAAAGGTATTCGTTTCAATCACATCAGCACCAGCTGCGAGGAAGTCACGATGAACTTTCGCCACTGCTTCAGGTTTTGTATGAACTAAATACTCATTACAACCTTCATACTGTGTTCCGCCAAAATCTATTTCTGTCAGATTTTGTGTTTGTAGGTTTGTTCCCATCGCACCATCAAAGACAATGACTGGGCGTTTTGGGTTATAGAGATAATCAAGAAAACTGGTCATGGATATTTCTGCCTAAAGTTGTTGTCTAAGTGATTTTACGAAGGGACAAAAGTCTGGATAACGGTTCCTCTAACAACTAAATATTTTTGCCTAAAAATCGATTAGAGTAGCAAATTGATCCTATTTTTGATGATAGACTATCGGAAATACAGCTAGAGAAATCATTATATTGGTCATGTACATGGCTATATGTCGTAAAAACCCAGCAAGATAATTTAGAAAAATAAACAGGAATAGTACTGATGTCTGAACTTGAGAATGACGTTAGCAGTAGTTTACAGGAAATTGCGCCAATACCCAAATCTGCCCAATTTACCCAAGATTTTAGCAATAAAAACAAATTCGACTCATTTACAGCCTCTGAATTTCCTGATTCTCCAGCAAGTAATCATCCACAAGGAAAAGCATCCTTTTTGATTGAGCAGAGCATTTATCTACAAAGAACCGGTGATTTATCAGCAGCAATTTGTTCCTTAAAAAAGGCTCTAAGTCTCTTCCAATCAACCGGAAATGTACATAAACAATCTCAGGTATTGGCTTGGTTAGCACTGTTAACTTACAACAACAGAGATTATAAAAATAGTATATCGTATTCTCAACAATGCTTATTTTTTATCCAGGAGAAACCGGACTCGACGATAAAAATGCAAGCGTTTTTGCACTTAGGTAATTCCTATCGTCATCTACAACAGTATGATAAGGCTATTGAGGCTTTAAAATCTTGCTTACAAATAACCCAGAATTTGCAGGATAGACAGTGTGAAGTAGCCACTTTGAATAATCTGGGATTAGTCTATAAGTCCTTAAGGGATTTTACCAAGGCGATTGAATATCAGGAACAAAGTCTCACCATAATTCAAGAACTTCAAGATAACTGGGGAAAAGAACAGATATTGAAAAACTTAGGCAATTCTTATTATGCTGTGAACGATTATGTTAAAGCGATACATTACTATGAAAGATGCGCTGAATTAGCTATTTTGTTACATAATCAGCGCCAAGCAGTTAGGGTATTCAAAAATTTGGGTCACGCTTGTTATCTTTTAGGAGATTATCCTCAGTCAATTAAGTATTACGAACATCGACTACAACTAGCTAGAGAAATTGCAGATCGACGTAGCGAAGAACAGTCTTTGGGCAGTTTAGGCATCTCTTATGAGGCACTAGGTGACTATAACAGTGCGATCTTCTATTACGAGCAACGCTTGCAATTAGCTAGAGAGATCAAAGATTTGTCCAGTGAAAAGAAAGTCTTAGCTTGTTTAAGAGTAGCTTGTTATGCTTTAGGTGACTATGCAAGAGCAATCAAATACCAGCAAGATATTGCGGATTAAATCTTGAACTAGTACACTTATATGAAAAATTGATTTTTTAAGAATTATGTGTTAGGGAGTGTTTCAAAAGTCCTCTTAGAGTCAATCTAGTTGAATGTACTTACTTTATGTACTCTTTAACCGCTTAATAGCCCACCATGCTAGGACTCCAAGACCTGCTACACTCACTGTCAGTCCGAGGGATTTTGCTATTTTCTCTAGTTCATGCTTCATACGCTCATGGTCATCGTTCTCAGCATATCTCTCCAAAAGAGCCCTGAGATCTGGATGAATTGACTCGTTAAAGTGTTTTTCCAGCGTGTGAGCATGATGCTTATGGTGGGTATCAAGCTCATTAAAGTAATGATGGTGTGTTTTGTGTGCTGACATTATACTTCTTAATCCCCCATACTCTCAATAACTAGATTTTACCAAGTCAATTACACGAGTCAATTAATTGTTATAATCAGAATCTTAATAGAGTTATTATCCAGCAATTATAATACTCAACGTTGCACATTTCTTCGCTAAAACGACTTTTTCATGAGTAGTGAAAATCAACTCAGCCTTTTTGATGACTCGATCTCTGAGACAAAAGAGCTAATTCCCACAGATGCTAAAATCCCTATCCCTCCAGGGATATATGGTAGCATAGATGAATTGACCCAGCACTGTCAGCGCTGTCAGCGCTGTGGATTAGGAAAAACTAGAACTCACGCAGTGGTTGGACGTGGTAATCTCCAAGCCAAAATCATGATTATTGGCGAAGCACCAGGACAAACTGAAGATGAAACTGGATTACCTTTTGTCGGTAAATCGGGTCAATTGCTTGATAAAATCTTGGCTTCTGTGAATTTAAGTACAGAACAAGATATTTATATTGCGAATATTAATAAATGCAGACCGCCAGATAACCGTGTACCTACCAATGAAGAAATGCTAGCTTGTAGACCTTACTTGCTCGAACAAATTCGCTTAGTTGACCCGAAGATTATTCTATTAACAGGTGCAACTTCTGTGAAAGGATTAATTGGTGAGAAACGACCTATTAGTAAAATTCGTGGTCAGTGGTTAGAATGGGAAGGATATTTGTGTATGCCAATTTTCCATCCCTCTTATTTGTTACGTAATCAGTCACGGGAAAAAGGTTCGCCCAAATGGTTAATGTGGCAAGATATTCAACTAATTAAAGCTAAGTTTGCCGAATTATCCTGATGAAATGGCTTTTTTTCTAGTGCTTCCCGCTGCACAATCCCGCAACCAATTTTTAATCCCTACAGCAACTGCACCATTGTTATTTTCCTCTAGTGGCGCAATTGGCTGTTTGGCTGGATATTGTCCAGTTGCACTATACATCATGACAAAATGCCAACCGTTACCATTTTTCGCTAAAAACAACCAATGAAATCGTTGTAATTCTCTGGCTTTTTGATTGAGATATTGTCTTTCTAAGGTAGTAAAAAAAACTTGCTTTACGTCTGGTGATTCATATTCAGGATGATGTTCAAAACTGTTTAATGGTAATGGCTGGAATTCGGGTTTATCTGCAATTAAAATATACGGAAAAAGATCTGCTTGGGAATCAAGATGGCGGGATGTCTGAATAATTCGGTTGCTATAGCTGGGTAGGTCTATGAGCAACTGATCAGTCAATTTTTCTAAACTTTGTCCAATACAATTACTATTTGTTTCCTCTGTTGCGCCTACAATACTGGGAGATATTAACAACCAGCAGCAGCTAAATGCTATTAGCCAAAGGCTATATTTTCTCACTTTGACTCTTAGTTTCATATCAAACCTGATTTAATTCTTCTACTATCTTCTCCCAAGCTAATTCAGGATCTGCTGCTGTGGTTAACGGACGACCAATAACTAAATAATCAGCACCTGCTTGTATAGCTGCTTTGGGGGTGAGCGATCGCTTTTGGTCTGTTAGTTCTGACCAACTAGGACGCACTCCAGGACAAACCAACAAAAAGTCTTTTCCACAAGTATTTCTCAAGTATGTCACTTCTTCGGGTGAACAAACTGCTCCATCTAATCCGACCGATTGGGCTAGCTGCGCCATTAAGCGGACAAATTCCGGTAATTCCAGGGGAATTTGACAATCATCAGCTAGCTGTTGCGCGGAAATGCTAGTCAGTAAAGTAATAGCGATAATTTTGGGCGGTTTTGTACCTGCTTCTTCTGCTCCCAATTGAACTGCTGAAATAGCAGCTTCTAGCGCTTCTTTACCAGCAGTAGCGTGAACTGTCAGCAAATCTACTCCATAGGTTGCTGCGGCGCGACATGCTCCAGCAATGGTATTAGGAATGTCATGAAACTTCAAGTCGAGAAATATCCGTTTATTGCGGGACTTCAGTATTTTTAAAATACTTGGTCCCGTACTTGTAAATAGCTCTAAGCCTACTTTCCAGAAAGTGACTTGGGGAAATCTCTCAATCAGAGCGATCGCTTTGTCTATATCTGGAACGTCTAAAGGTACAATTATACGTTCATGCTGATTCATGGCAGAATTTTTGACTTAAGCTTACTATACAAGTCGGACAAATTTGTTTTTTCCCACTTGGAGAACTTTACCATGTAATTCATCAGGTTGTGTGTAAGTCAGATCAGCATCTGTAATGCGATCGCCGTCCAAACGCACACCACCTTCTTGGATTTTCCGTTTACCTTCCCCCACACTCTTACACAAACCACAGAGGTTGAGAATAGTGGCTAATTTCACCGGAAATTGCGGAATACCAGCCAAAGAAAATTCTGGTATATCACCGGCTTTACCACCACTTTTAGCGGCTGTTTGGGCTGCTTGGGCTGCTTGTTCCCCGTGATACTGTTTGACTATTTCCCAAGCTAGTAGTTCTTGGCGATCGCGGGGATTTTCTGGAATTCGCTTAAGGGCAAATTAGTCAGCAGTTCAAAATATTGTGTCAGTAATTGATCTGGGACTCCTTGCAACTTTTGATATTTCTGAGAAGGGTGTTCGGCTAATCCCACATAATTACCTATTGATTTTGACATTTTCTGCACCCCATCAGTGCCAATCAAAATCGGTAATAGCAAACCAAACTGTGGCTTAAGTCCAAAATGACGCTGTAAATCTCGTCCTACAGCAATATTAAATTTTTGGTCAGTTCCACCCAACTCCACATCAGCCTCCACAGCTACTGAATCAAAGCCTTGCATCAAAGGATATAAAAACTCATGCAAAAAAATGGGATTTTCTTGGCGATAACGTTCGGCAAATCCTTCCTTAGCCAACATTTGCCCTACAGTCATAGTAGAGAGCAATTCTAAGATTTTTCCCAAATCTAGACAAGCAAGCCATTTTGAATTATAATGCACTTCTAACCTTCCTGGTGTATCAAAGTCTAAGATAGGGCGCATTTGTTCCAGATAAGTTTGGGCATTTTGTTTAACTTCCTCAACTGTCAATTGGCGACGCACCTCAGATTTACCCGTGGGATCGCCAATACGAGCTGTAAAATCACCAATAATCAACACAGCAATATGACCAGCATCTTGAAATGCTCGCAATTTTCGCACTGGTATGCTATGACCAAGATGAATATCTATACCTGTAGGGTCAATCCCTAATTTAATCCTCAATGGTGCTTGGGCATTTGCTAAACGACTTTCTAGACTTTCATCTGGACTATCAGCATAATTGTATTGAGCGTATTGAGGAAAAATCTCTGTCACACCACGATATAGCCAACCAAAATCTTGTACCATACTATAGAATTTCACTATTAATTAAGTTTTATACCGCAATCTTGTTAGATTAGTTATGAATGGTAAAACTAATTATCCCTCCTCTAAATCTGTTAGATTGCTATGATTGCAAAAAATTAACTATTGTTTGATGGAATGAACTACATTTATATTTACAAGTGAGGAAGTGAGAACGCCGTGTCGTCTAGGACTTTTGAAGAGAAACAGCCACAAAGTCGGGCTTCGTCTGGGTTTGAGTTTTTCAAAGGAGTGGGGCAGATAACTGGTGCTACTCTGCTATCTATTACCATGCTGGCAAGTTCTGTAATTGCTGGAGGATTAGTTGGACTAGCTATCAGTTTCCGTAATTTACCGGATGTGCGGCAATTACGTAACTTTTTTCCTTCAGAAACTACATATATTTATGACATTAACGGTAAACTTCTCGCCAGCGTCCATGGAGAAGCTAATCGAGAAGTCGTTCCTCTAGACAGAATTTCCCCAAATTTGAAATTAGCTGTGTTAGCCAGTGAAGATAGTCGCTTCTTTACCCATCATGGAATTAATCCTACGGGTGTTGGACGGGCGATCATCGTTAACTGGATCGCCGGTGGAGTCAAAGAAGGCGGCTCTACCATCACTATGCAGCTAGTCAAAAACCTATTCTTAAGCCAAAAACGTGCTTTTACCCGAAAACTAGCAGAAGCGGTGCTAGCAATTCGTTTGGAGCAAATTTTGAGTAAAGACCAAATTCTAGAAATGTATCTCAATCAAGTTTATTGGGGTCACAATAACTATGGTATCCAGACAGCAGCCCGTACTTACTTTAATAAGTCCGCAGAAAATTTAACTCTGGGCGAATCAGCCATGATGGCGGGTTTAATCCAAGCACCAGAAGAATTTAGTCCCTTTGTCAGCCTAAAGTTAGCCAAACAAAAGCAAAAAGAGGTATTGGGACGGCTGATAGAGTTAAACTGGATTACCCAAAAAGAATACGATGATGCTCTCGACCAGCCAATTAAGCTAGGTAGAATCCGATCCTTCCAAGGAAGCGCTTTACCATACGTAACTAATACTGTGGCTCAAGAATTAGCGAAGAAATTTGGACGAGAAGCACTGCTAAAAGGTGGGATGCGAGTCCAAACTACAGTTGATGCTAATTTCCAAGAAATGGCGGAAAATACCGTCAAGGAATGGCATAAAAAACTTTTAGAAAGCGGGCTGTCTAAGAATCAAATGGCTTTAGTTTCTATCGATCCGCGCACGCATTTTGTCAAAGCTTTAGTGGGTGGTATAGATGCTAAAACCAGCGAATTCAATCGAGCCACTCAAGCTGAGCGTCAACCCGGATCTTCTTTTAAACCATTTGTTTACTACACTGCTTTTGCTAGTGGTAAGTTTACTCCAGATTCAATTATCGACGATTCTCCAGTCGGTTATCGTGATGGGAACGGTTGGTATTACCCCAGAAACTACGATAATACTTTTTCTGGAGCTATAACTGTGCGTACTGCTATAGCTCTGTCACGTAACGTTCCCGCAGTCAAAGTTGGTAAAGCAGTTGGGCTGAACCGAGTCATTGAAACTTGCCGCACATTGGGCATTACCAGTCCCATGGAGCCTGTTAGCTCTTTGCCATTAGGTGCAATAGGTGTTGTACCATTGCAAATGGCTAGTGCTTATGCTACTATTGCCAATTACGGTTGGCAATCACCAGCGACGGTAATTGTGCGTGTAACTGATAGTAGCGGTAACGTTTTGCTTGACAATACACCAAAACCAGAATTAGTGCTTGATCCTTGGGCAGCATCTGCTACTTTGGATGCAATGCGCTCAGTAATTGAAGAAGGGACAGGGAAGTTAGCCGCTATTGACCGTCCGGCTGCTGGTAAAACAGGTACAACCTCAGATGAAAAAGATATTTGGTTTATCGGCACAGTACCGCAGTTAACTACTGCCATTTGGGTAGGTAGAGACGACAATCATCAATTGTCCCATGGCGCAGCTGGAGGTGTTTTTGTAGCTCCTATCTGGCATGATTACATGATGAAAGCACTGAAAAACATCCCCGTGGAAAACTTCAAGCCACCTTCTCAGTTCCGTCGCCCATCTAATTGAGGTACGGGAGCAGGGGACTCTTTGCAGCCCCTGTCTACGAATCAGGGTAATTTCTCCAGCTCTGACTTCATCCTTTCTAGGGTGAGATGCATGTGGTCAAACATTTGTTGCGGAGTTACGCCAAACTGATCTAATTGAGTTTTCAGCTGTTGTATGGTCATTTGAGCCATGAAATCCTCTGATAGCTCAAATCGCTTCATAAAAATGCGATATCGATCCATCATCGCTTCCATCTGCTCAATAAACAGCTTTTTCCCTTCGCGGTCAAATTTGCCATAGTTATTGCCAATTTTAATCAGTGCTTGATAATCTTCAAACAACTGCTTGGCTTCTTGCTGAACTATCTCAGAGTCAAAGAATCCCATTTTGCTTCTACTCAACTGAGAACTGCTACTCAGTGGCTTTAAATTTTGCCTCTAATTTTATTTTAATCTAGGAGGATAGTCTCAGGGTCCAGAATTAGAGTACGGTTTTTTACCGAAATTTCAACACTTGACTTAAGAACGCTTTCCAGATAGGAAATTACTCAATAAAGCGGCGATACTGATAGCTTTTGCCATTGATTTAGGGTCAGCCTTGATGCCTAAATTCAATTTAGCAGCATATTCAATCGCCAGTGGCTGTTGTGGATCTAATTTGAGAGCTTGACGAATGTACACTTTCGCCATTCCTGGAAATCCTTGTTGTAGATGTACTACCCCCAATAATGCATAATATTTGCTGTTATTTGTCTCTAGCTTAATTGCACAACGCAATTCCATCACCGCTAAAGTCCAATTTTTTTGTTTAACATATTCATTAGCTCTTTCATAGTGGCGTAAAGCATAATATGGTAAACCATTTGACCGGGGAGTTTCTGTATAAGGACTTTTAAATGTTAACTCAGTGGTTTCTTCTGCTTGATGCTCGCTTTTATTTAAGCTAGGCTCTTGTAATAAGTATAAATAAAATAAATTTAGTAGATTCAAATTATAAGTAATTTGAAATGATTCGGAAAAAAATTTGTATTGAGATTGGGCATAGCTGGTAATCGCTTGTTCATAAAGGAATTCAGCAGCTTTTGGCGAAGCTTGTTTCATCTCCTCACTCAGCATGATTTGTTTGTCAATTAACTGCTGATCTATGTTTCTGGCTGCTAAATTTAATCCTGCAAGTTTGTTATAGCGCCTAGTTTTATCTTTTAACTGTTCATAAGCTGGATTAATCAATTTTGTGAATATTTCTGCAGCTAATTCCCGCTCAGGATTCTTGTTTTTGATTAAATAGTCAGGATGTAAGGACTTTGCTAAAGTTCGGTATCGCTGGATAATTGTCTGTTCATCAGCATTTACAGAAGTTCCTAGTATCGCGTAAGGATCGGAGATTAATTCTAGCCATTTTGTAGGTAAGGGTATGGACACCATTTTCACAAAACTTGTTTTTTCAAGTCTAGAAGGATGATCAAACGTTAAAATCCAGCTTTGCTCTGGTATTGTTTCCTAGCTTTAGCTTAATTGATCAGCTATTCTTGTAATTCCATCTGGAGAAATAAATTTGATTTTCTGGGATCATATAGATAAAGTTGTAGTTTTCGCTTATTCATATGTAAATTTAATTTTGTGTTGTTTGAACATTTATAATTTTATAAAATTGTTAATCAGACGCGACATTGTATTAGTATAGGATGTTAATCAGAAAATAACTATGCTAAGTTATCGTAAGAACCGAAGTATAGCCGTTGTTTTAGCTTTTTCCGGGACTTTAACCCTGCCTGGGTTACACAAATTTTACTTAGGACAGCCGATTTGGGGAATCGTCTACATCATGCTTTCTTGGACATTAATCCCCAGGATAGCTGGTGCTATTGAAGGATTTTGGTATTTAACCCAAGATGAAGCAACTTTTGACTGGATGTTTAATGATGATAAACCAACACATTCTTCTTACTTACAGACTGATAATCAAGTAGAGTCTATAGCTAGCGCTATACGTGAATTAGAGGCTTTACGTCAAGATGGGTTAATTTCTGAATATGAATTTGAACAGAAGCGTCGCCAGCTACTAGATCGAATATCTTGATCAGCACAAAAAAATGCACCACGGATTATCTTTAAACCTGAAATTACGCCATCTACAGGCTAAATTGCTAAAAGATCCCTTTTATCGTCTCAAATCTGGGGAGGAGATGCACCTGGCTGCGCAATTAGGCTGGCAAATAGATGTAAATCAAGCAGATGTGGATGATTGGTTGCGCTTACCTTTAATATCAATTCATCAAGCCCGATCGCTGGTCGAGTTGTCCCGTTCAGGTGTGAAATTTTATTGTATTGAGGATATTGCAGCTGCGCTGAGTATACCAATCAGCCATTTAACCCATTTGCAGCCATTGCTCAATTTTAGCTACTATGACAATGAGTTTTTAGACCACCCCACCTATTTGATCGATCCCAATACTGCTCCTATTGATGATTTGATGAAAATTCCCGCGATTAACTCAGATTTAGCCACAGCTATTGTCCAAAATCGTTTGTCTTTTGGGAATTTTCGCAACTTGGTTGATTTCCAAAAAAGGCTTAAACTTTCTGGAGAAGCGATCGCCCAACTCATGTACTGTCTGCGATTCTTCTAGTTTTTCTATCATTAGTTAAATCTTGCCTATGCGGTCAAGAGGCCAGAAACGCAAAACTGCGCGACCTATAATGTTTTTTTCCGGTAAAAATCCCCAATAACGCGAATCATTACTATCATTCCGATTATCCCCCATCACAAAAAATTCTCCGTCTGGAACTTTAACTGGACCAAATGGCTGTTCAGCCGGTTCCGCAGTATAGTCTTCTGCTAAGGGTCGCCCGTTCAAATAGACTTTACCACTAGTCACGCTAACCACATCTCCTGGTCGCCCAATAATGCGCTTAATAAAAGCTTGATCTTTCCCATAACCACGACGCTGTAATTCAGGTGATGGTTGAAAAACAATAATATCTCCTGTAATGGGTAAATGCAGACGATAAGAAACTTTTTCCACCACTAAGCGATCGCCTGTATGCAAAGTAGGAAACATAGATTCTGAGGGAATGTAGCGGGGTTCAGCCACAAAAGTCCGAATAAATAAGGCTAAACACAGGGCGATCGCGATTAAAATCAGATTTTCTTGCCAAACACGCCATCCCTTAACCAATGGATCAGTAATTTTAGCATCGCTTTCGGGAGAAGTCATAGAAGTTTTAGATTAGTTCAGAAGATAGACTCAGGCGCTGAAAATATTAAAGCAGAATTTAGGGAAAAATGGGGGAGATTTAGCAGCGTTATAGCTGACCAATCCAATCTAGGATAATCGGATTGACTAATTCCGGGGCTTCATCTTGAGGACAATGACCCACACCTTCTAAAGGAACAAACTTTTGTACAGTCGGGAATTTAGCCAATTCCCTGCCTAAATCGATTGGTTCCCAAGGATCTTTAGTACCCCACAGAATAATAGCTGGACAAGATAGTAATGGTAGCAGGTCTTCTGGTAGAGGTCCTGTAGAATAAGCCGTAAAAGCAACAAATACCCCAGCAGCCCCTTCGTCTTTAGCAGGTGTAACTATAATATCCACTAATTCATCTGTGACGGTAGCGGAATTAGCATAAGCTTGGAGCAGAAGCCGACGTACTGTTTTGGGTTGAGCAACTTGACTGAAAAAATATTTTCCCACCGGTTCAATCGCTAATAGACGTTGTAGAATTGGTGAGCCAAAACGCTTAATCCAAGGTAGGCTTGATCGCTTACGATCATGTAACAAGCGCAGAGAACAATTAATCAAAGCAGTTCCTAAAGCAATATCTGGATGATTTACAGCAGCTTGCATAATCGCAATACTACCAATGGAATTTCCCACAAGCACTGCTGGTTCACCGACAATTTCCCGACAAAAATCCGCTATCTGCTCTCCCCAAGTCTCTAATGTATAAACTATTTTTTCTCCTGGCTGGGGTTTGGCTGAACCACCAAAGCCAATCAAATCTATAGTATAAACTCGGTAATTTTCTGCTAAAGCTGGCATATTTTTGCGCCAGTGACGACCAGAAGCACCAAAACCATGCACCAAAATTACGCATTTCCCTGAATTCCCCAGGCTAGAATAACAAATAGGGAAACCCCGCCAGTTCCAGACTTTAGTGGATGTAGTTGTACTTGGAGAACTTGTCATCAAAGATTTACTCCCTGGTTACTCTTGACTCAAGGTGTGGAATTATATTATTAACTATATAATTTTAGTCAAGCCTATGCTATCTTTGGGGCAATATTAAAGATGGATATACTAGAAGCGAATAATACTCCTGTTGGCAGTTACGCTCCAGATTTTGAACTGTTAGGCACTGATCTCCAAGTACATCATCTCAGTCGTTATCTGGAAAAGTTTTTGGCAGTTTGCGTGATTTCCCTGTGTCACAACTGTCCTTATGTGAGAATGTATTTAGATAGATTAAAGAATATACAAGCAGAATTTGCCCCAAACCGTTGTACACTTATTGGTGTCAATGGTAGCGAGGCTGATTCCACCCCTGGATCAACCTTCGATAATATGAAAATTTTTAGTCAGCAACAGGGATTGAATTTTCCTTATCTATGGGACTCAACTCAAGATGTGACGCTTAGTTTGGGTGTGAAGGCTACACCAACAGCTTTTTTAATTGATCGCGCTGGTATTTTGCGCTATAAAGGACAAATTGACGATCATCTCCAAAATCCTGCATTAACAACTGGTAACGATTATTTGCGCAATGCAATCACCTGCTTGCTAGAAAATCGCCAAATCCTACCCGATGAAACTGCACAAATTGGTACTACCGTTGTTTGGCGTAAATAAAGAGTAAGTATCTCTGATAAATAATCTATATCTATCAGGATAGTCACCCTGGGTGTTATCTTAAATTGGAGGCAATTGCAACTTTTTTGATAAAGCGAAATTTCATGGGAACGAATTACCGACGGGTTTTACTTAAACTGAGCGGTGAGGCCTTGATGGGCAACATGGGATATGGAATCGATCCAGATGTGGTCAAACAAATAGCCCAGGAAATAGGAGATGTAGTAGCTACGGGCGTTCAGGTGGCAATTGTTGTTGGCGGTGGTAATATTTTTCGTGGTGTAAAAGCTGCATCATCTGGCATGGATAGAGCGACGGCTGACTACATAGGTATGATTGCTACCGTAATGAACGCTATGACACTACAAGACTCGCTGGAACAAATCGGGGTAAGTACTAGGGTACAGACAGCGATCGCCATGCAAGAAGTAGCAGAGCCATATATTCGCCGCCGCGCAATTCGTCATTTAGAAAAAGGACGGGTAGTAATATTTGGTGCTGGTTCTGGAAATCCCTTCTTTACTACAGATACAACTGCGGCTTTAAGAGCAGCAGAAATCGATGCGGAAGTGATTTTTAAAGCGACAAAAGTGGATGGCATCTACGCAGCAGACCCGAAAATTTATCCTGAAGCCAAGCGTTATACTAGCCTCACTTACGCATATGTTTTAGCCAAAGATTTGCGAGTCATGGATAGTACTGCGATTGCCTTATGTAAAGAAAACAATATTCCCATACATGTATTTGATTTGACGGTGCGAGGTAATATCCACCGAGCAATTATGGGAGAATCTATTGGTACCCTTGTGGGAGGTTCTTGTGAAGTTAGCTGAAATTGATAGTACGATGCAAAAAACCGTTGAAGCTACTCAGCGGGCTTTTAATACTATTCGCACTGGTCGCGCTAACGCCAGTTTGCTGGATAAGGTGTTGGTGGATTACTATGGTTCACCCACACCCCTAAAATCACTAGCAAATATTAGTACACCAGATGCTTCAACTATTTTAATTCAACCATACGATAGAACTGGTTTGAACTTAGTTGAAAAAGCCATCTCTCTGTCAGATGTTGGTTTAACTCCTAGTAATGATGGTTCTGTGATTCGGCTGAATATTCCACCCTTGACCAGCGATCGCCGCAAAGAACTGGTTAAAATTACTGCCAAATACGCCGAAGAAGGACGGGTTGGTATTCGGAATATCCGCCGGGATGCTTTGGATGTGATTCGCAAAGAGGAAAAAAACGCCGAAATTTCAGAAGATGAATCCCGCGATTTACAGGATAAACTGCAAAAGCTGACAAATAAGTACACTGCTAGGATTGACGAATTACTAGCAGAAAAGGAAAAAGATATCTCAACTGTTTAACATTTCGGGAAGGGAACAGGGGAAGAGTAGGTCGTCTTGTTCAAAAATCAAATAGGAGTCCTATATATATTAACTGTTCCCTGTTCCCTCTTACACGTTCTTAGATTATTTAAGCCAGTTATTTACTGAAAATTTATAAAAAATTGCAATCCCTTATATATACTTGGAAAACAACAATCTCATAAACAAATATTAAGCAATATGTACGACTGCATCATTGTTGGCTCTGGTCCAGCGGGTGGAACAGCAGCATATCACTTAGCTAAACGGGGACGTTCAGTACTCATCCTAGAGAAAGACTCCCTACCAAGATATAAGCCTTGTGGTGGTGGCGTGTCACCTGTAGTCGCTCAATGGTTTGACTTTGACTTTAGCCCAGCAATTTCCCTCAAAGCCGATTCTTTACACTTTACTTGGAAACTGGGTGATGTTGTAGAGTCCAAAACTGATGCTAAAAAACAGTTCTGGATGGTACGGCGAGATGTTTTTGATCATTTTCTCGTCCAACAAGCTCAACATCAAGGAGCTGAACTCCAAGACAGTTCGGAAGCGATCGGAATTGAATTTAAACAAGACCATTGGCAAGTAAATACAGCCAATAATTCCTTTACAGGACGCTACTTAATTGCTGCTGATGGAGCTAAGGGATCAATGGCTAAATGGCTAGGCTTTAAAGAGCGTAAACGCCGTCTGGCTATAACACTAGAAACCAAAGTTACTCAAATCGGAGAAACCAAAAATACAGCTTCTTTCGATTTTGGTACGGTAAAAACCGGCTATATCTGGAATTTTCCTAAAGCTGATGGTTGTTCAATTAGTATCACCACTTTCATTGGTGGCGAACCCCAAGACTTAACAAAATTCTTAGATGAGTACAGTCAATCTTTACAGTTAGATTTATCTTCCAGTCAACTAAATACTCATCATCTATGTTTATGGGATGGAGAGCAAAAGCTACACACTCAAAATGCAGTTTTAGCAGGGGAAGCAGCTAGCGTAGTTGACCCATTAACCGCAGAAGGTATTCGTCCCTCCATGTTTAGTGGATTACTTGCGGCTGGAGCCATTGATCAAGCTTTGAATGGGGACATTGCAGCCTTAGGAAAATATACTGATGCTATAAATGAGCAATGGGGAACTCAAATGAGTTGGGCGCAAAAATTGTCCAGAGCTTTTTATCGCTTTCCTGGTATTGGTTACAAACTAGGTGTGAAACGCCCTGCTGGGACTGAAATTATGAGCAAGGTGCTATGTGGCGAATTACGTTATAGTGATATCGCTGGTCGGGCTTTAAAGAAATTAATGGCTGTTCCTGGGTTTCGGGGGTAGTTGAGAAAACAGGGTAAATCCCTGTTTTCTTATTTGGGATTATTTAGTTGAATCCTGGGGTCAGCAAATTTTAGCAGTAGATCAGCAATTAAATTACCAATAATTAGCATCACCAAGCTGACAACTAAACTGCTCATAACTAAATACTGGTCTTTGGCTATCACAGCTTGTAAAGTCAATTTGCCTAAACCAGGCCAGTTGAAGAAATTTTCTGTAATAAATGCACCACTTAATAAACCTCCTAATTCAAAACCTAGGAGAGTAATTAAGGGATTTATGGCATTACGGAGCGCATGAACGTAAATAACTCGATTTTCTGACAATCCTTTAGCACGCGCTGTTTGAATATAATCCTGACGCAGCACATCTAGTAATTCGCCGCGAGTGATGCGCTGTAGACCAGCAAAACTGGCAATACTCAAAGCCGTTATCGGTAAAATCATGTGCCAGATGATGTCGAGAATCTGTCCCAACCAGGTAAATTGAGCATGATCGATACTTGTCATGTCACCCACGGGAAACAATGGTGTGGTTATTTGGGCAAAGAATAAGAGGAATAAGGCTGTGATAAAACTGGGAAAACCTTGCCCGGTATAACTTATTATCTGTAGGGTTTTATCAATAGCCCGATTTTGGTGAATTGCTGCGACTATACCCAGGGGAATGGCGATCGCCCAAGTGGCGATCAGAGAAGTAATTGCTAATAACAAGGTCGCTGGAACTCGTTCCAATAATAGATAAGCAACTGGGCGCTGATAAACAAAACTCGTACCAAAATCACCGTGAGTTATCATCCGCCATAACCATAAGCCAAATTGCTGGTATGCTGGCTTATCTAAGCCAAACTGTTTAATCAGTTCCTGAATACGTTCTGGGGAAATTTTCGGATTTTGCCGCAGGGTATCTATATAATCACCTGGAGATAATTTCATGATGATAAAGGACAGCAGCAACGCCAAAAAGATCGTCAGTAGTGCTTGTAATAAGCGTTTGATTACATAACCAAAAGTTTCATTCTGGAATAGCCTAGCTGACAAAATCTGATTTACTTCCCAAGCAGTTTTTGAAGATGTCATTTGTACTTAATTTTAGGATATGCAGTAGCAAGACCTCTGTTGAGTATTAACACCAGTCATTCATGGGGAAAATCGCCTGAATGACACTGACTGAAGTTTAATACTCAACCAGGGAGACAATTGGTACATCTGGCAGTATTTTCCGTCCTCGCAAATCCCGTAATTCGATGATGAATCCAAATCCCACGAGTTCGCAACCAATTTTTTGGATTAGTTGTGCAGTAGCATTGGCAGTTCCACCAGTAGCTATTAAATCATCGACTATCAGAACTCGATTACCAGGACTTAAAGCGTCCCGATGGACTTCCAAGCAATCTGTACCATACTCTAGTGCATATTCTATCCGATAAACTGCTGCTGGTAGCTTACCTTTTTTTCTGACGGGAATAAAACCAGTACCTAGTTTATAAGCTAGAGCTGAACCAAAAATAAACCCGCGTGACTCAATACCCAAAATATAATCGGCTTGCATACCAGCATCAGCGCATTTTTCTGCTAATAAATCAACTGTGTAACGCAAACCTCTGGCATCTTGTAATAGCGTGGTAATATCCCGAAATAAAACACCCGGTTGGGGAAAATCTGGAATGTCACGAATCAGAGACTTCAAATCCATAAAATATTTAGGGAAGCGGTAGTTAGAAATAGGAAATCGTGTTTGGGAATAAACAGTGATATTAATGGGAAAATAAATTGCCAATTGGCAATTCTTGAGTTCCAATTTTAAAGAGACAGCAAAATCGTACACTATAATGTCATACGCAGGAGATGAAATATAACTTAGTAACTGGGGATTTTTCCTCCTTTCCCCTTGTCCTCAGAAATGTAGGTTGGGTTGAGCCACAGCGAAACAACATTATCAATGATTTTGTTGGGTTACTCTCCCTTGAAGTGCTCCCTTGTCTTCGTTCCTCAAACCAACCTACTCCGCCCTCAGTTTATCGGAAGTATATAGGGTTATCGATCAAATGAATGTTTCCGCAAGTGCAACAACACTCAATAGTCCAACTTCTGTAGCTATACCGATGATTTTGGATACTTTGCCTGATCCAGCGATCGCAGGACTTGGATGTCCACGAAAAACTAGATTACAAATAGATCTCCTGCTACTAGCAATTGAAGCTTTAGAACTAGGTGGCTCTGAAGCTATCTTGAATTTTGCTCAAGAATTGGATCTACAGGGAATTATCAAAAATAGAGTGAATTTATGGCGGATGCGGAGTTCTAACCCTCTACGGAGAGCCCATATTCGCCGTCCCTTGACCATTCTAGAAGCCAAGGCTCTAGTCGTCATCATTTGCTATTTAGCCCGAAGATTAACAGTAGCCATTCGCCAGATGTTAAGCATATATCAGCAGTTGTATGAAAAGCAGATTCCCTTCGAGCAAAACTTGCGCTTGGGCAATTACCTAGAAAGGTTTAAGACTCATTTTAAAAGCCGCATGAATAATCGACGCATTGGCCTACTAGCATTAACATCCGATGAAAGAATAGATGAATTGGCTCTAGAATTGTTAGGAAAGTTACTTTTTTGTACTGGCACGGCTGGGATGCAGCGCCTCTGGATTAGTCTATTTGATGGTGAAGTGGAATGAATATCCAACGTAAATATAGTTTACCTAATTGTACATTGCTTTTAGAAGGTTTAAGTGATATTACCCGAACTGCACAAGTGCAACAATTGCGTCCAGAACTATCAATTTTGGTAAATGCTGAATGCTATTTACCTGGTTGTAATCAGCCAATATCTGGAGGTCGAGAATTCTTTGAAAGCCTAATTAGGGTAGTCAGTAATTATGCACAAGAGTTCCTCAGTAATGGAATCAAGCTGCCAGTACTTCCTGCGCAGAACCATATACCAGAATTGGTAGAACTACGTAGAATTGGTAGTAATCAACATAGACTTATCGTCCATTTAGAGAGAGCAGAATCAGGCTTTCCTGTAAACTCCCATTCCTCACAACAAGTTTTACAACAAGTTTCACAACAAGTTTCACAACAAATTTCACAACAAATTTCACAACAAATTTCACAACAAGTTATTCAAGTTGATTTAAACACAGTCCAGTTGTTTGATTTAGTAGAAGCAGTAGACCAATTTTTTGCTGATAGTCAGACTTTACCAGAACTATCTCTGGAATTACAGCCAATTAATGCACAATATAATGGTACTAATCAAATACTCGTTCGACATGGCTTACCCGCAGCTTTAGGTGTATCAAGTTTAGCAGCAGCAGCATTTGCAGTGAATTTGATTCCTCTGCCACAGGTACGTCCACCAGAACCAAAACCAGCGCAGCAGTCAGTTCGGACTATGAGCGTTACTCCCAAGGCTACAAGTACACCACTAGCACTACTAACCCCTAGCCAAACAGCGCCAACATCTGTACCAGTTGCTACATCATCTCCAAATACTCCACTGGTCAATGCTACACCTAGTGGTTTAACACCTATTAGCTCACCTACAGCAGCAATCACGACTCAACCAGATCTACAAGCAATTTTAACCAAAGTTCCGGAAATTACCGATCCCAACCAGTTACGCACATTAAACACACAGGCTTACAATTTGATTAACCCAGTTTGGACAAGCCGTAGTCAGTTGGCACAAAACTTAATTTATCGCGTAGGCATAGCATCTAATGGTAATATAGTAGGATATAAAGCTGTCAATCGAGAGGCAAACGATGAAATAGGAAAAACTCCTTTGCCTAACTTATTGTACAGTCCCACTAATCGCCCTATCGCCAACGAGCCAATAGCTCAATTTCGAGTAGTTTTTACTCGGCGTGGTGTGTTGGAAGTTAGTCCTTGGTTGGGATACAATACGATTCCTGATACTGCAAGGGAAAAACTTACAGATGCTCAAGCACTTAAGGATTTAAACCAAAAGCTCTATAATTCACTGCGTCAAGCTTGGGGGGTAACTCCCACATTTAAACAAGCACTGCAGTATCGAGTATCTGTCAACAAAGATGGTGTAATTGCTGGATATGAAGCCCTGAATCCAGTTGCTCATGACTATTTTCGAGAAACACCAATATCACAAATGTTGAATTCTCTCCCTGACTCCCATATAGCTCCTCCCAATCAAGCAGACCTAGCGCAATTCCAGGTTATATTTCAACCAAATGGTCAACTAGAAGTTTCCCCTTGGAAAAGTTCTCATTAAATCAGGCAAGATTCCTCATATTAGCCTATCTAACAACTTTTCTCATATAGTTTCCCCATAGCTGGGCTGCTTGAGCACTACTACCAGACGTGGGGGAATTGTTGTCATTACCTAACCAAATACCTGTGACTATTTTCTGACTAGGAATAAACCCCATAAACCATAAATCGACATTGTTGTTTGTTGTACCCGTTTTGCCAGCTTCACCTAACCCAAGAGCCGCACTCCGCCCAGTACCATGAGTAATCACTCCCCGTAATAAATCGGTCATTTGATCAGCCACGTTATGTTTGAGAACGGTTTTATCCCGATTAGGATCTTCCGTAAAAGAGTAAACTACCCGACAAGTCGATAAATCTTTCCGATCTTGACAATCTCCACTATCTATAATGCGACTAATAGCATGGGGAGGATGCCAAATTCCGCGATCGCTAATAGCGCCAAAAGCGCCTGTCATTTCTAAAACATTAACTACGCTTTGACCAAGTACTAAACCTGGTACTGGATCGAGGTGAGACTTGATTCCTAAATTTTTTGCCATGTCTACAACTTGATCCAAACCAATTTGTTTGGCGACTCTTAATGCTATCGGGTTTTCTGATGCTGCCAAACCATCAGCTATACTCAGGCTGATACCAGCACCAGCTCGACATGGTTTGTAGGTAAATCCCTCCCAAGTTAAAGGAGCACAAGAGTAGCTGGTATCAGGTGATATGCCTGATTTGATGGCTGCTGTGTAGGTAAAAAGTTTGAAAGTAGAACCTGGTTGTCTTTCAGCTTGGACAGCACGATTGAATTGGCTTTTTTTGTAATCTGTTCCCCCAACCATTGCCAGAATACTGCCTGTTCTGGAATCGAGGGTGACGATCGCCCCTTGGGAAAACCGATATCTAGAACCATCTGTCTGCACACTATTTCGCAGAGCTTTTTCAGCTTTGTTCTGCATTCCTTGGTTTAACTTCGTTTCAATAATGTAATTTCCTTCATTGGCTGCTCCTTGTCCCAAAATTGTTTCTAGTTCTTGAAAAACATAAGCATAAAAGTAAGGAGCAATTGTTTTAGCTTGCTGCTCGCAAACTTTAGGATTAACCCGCACAATAGAACGTCTGGCTCGATTAGCAACTTCTGGGGTAATTTTCCCCATTTCCAACATCCGTTTCAATACCCGGTTGCGATAATCCGCCGTCGTCAGCTTATGGGAGCTATCCCCACAAAAATCAAAAGAGTTAGGTGCGGGTA